>Ga0163109_10001304_pt1 | contig 19813 bp, 17 predicted proteins | sample CRUFie1St13metaG_FD_108704 | JGI IMG/M metagenome (GOLD analysis project Ga0163109, IMG submission 108704) | Marine microbial communities from the Costa Rica Dome - CRUD Field 142mm St13 metaG | ecosystem: Environmental > Aquatic > Marine > Oceanic > Photic zone | place: Costa Rica: the Eastern... | reverse complement strand
TACACAGCAACAAGAGTTGACCCAGATGAACCAGAACCAACTGGTGAGTTTCCATTAACAGATGTTGTTGACTTTAGACCAACTTGCGAAAATATTACTGGTGCAACAGACTCCGTTGGTACAGTAGATACAATTACAGGTAATTCATTTGATTTCTTTCATAGACAATTTGATGGCACAGGTGCGTCAACAGTAGATACACCAAAACCAAATACTCTAGGAACAGCAGATTTAGAATTCTATCTATCAAGAATTGCTTTAGTATTCATAACTCAAGAGGGTGACTTTAAAGTTGTTACAGGTGCTTCTGCTGAAGTTCCGACTGAACCTAAAGAGTTAGAAAATGCTATGAAACTAGCAAAACTATTCATACCTGCTTATACATTTAGACCTACAGATGTTGAGATCGAAAGATTTAAAACTCAAAGGTTTACTATGAGAGATATTGGTAAACTACAAAAAAGAATTCAAAACTTAGAATACTACACTAACTTATCATTACTTGAAAGAGACGCAGAGTCTTTTGAAGTAACAGACGCAAATGGTCTAAACAGATTTAAATCAGGTTTCGTAGTTGATAACTTTGCAGGTCACAGAGTAGGTGATGTTAAAAACAAAGATTACTCTAACGCAATAGATATGGAAAACAAAGAATTAAGACCTAAGTGTGTATTAAGAAATGCCACACTAACTGAGTCTGTATCTACAGATGCAAGTAGAACAGCATTAGGTTATCAAAGAACTGGTCCATTGATTACACTTCCTTATACAAATGCTACATTATCAGAAAACCCATATGCGTCAAGAGCAGAAAAAGTACAACCTGTTATCACAGCACAATGGGTAGGAAACATTGATCTTGACCCACAAAGTGATGATTGGTTTGAAACAGAAACAGCACCAGATTTAATTATTAATGTTGACGGAAACTTTGATGCTGTTAGAGCGGCAAACTCAAATAGATTAGGTACCATATGGAACTCATGGGAAACACAATGGTCTGGTACTGTTGCATCAAGAGTAGAAACTATGAGAACAGGTAATCTGGTAATAACTAGAGCAATTCAGACAGTAAGATCAAATTTAAGAAGAACTGGTATTAACACTCAAGTTGTAGAACAAATAGATGAAGAGTCTCAAGGAACAAGAGTTATATCAAGAGCATTGATACCTTGGGTTAGACCTAGAAATGTAAGTTTCAAAGGACAAGCGTTTTTACCTAACACTAAAGTTTATGTTTTCTTTGACGGAACTGCAATGGCACAATACGTTACACCTAAGTCACAAAGTTACACAAATGTTTCTACTGTGGCAGAAGGTGTTCAGTTGGTAACTAATGGTAATGGTGATGTTGAGGGAACTATGAGAATACCTGAATATAGATTTGCAGGTCAATCAGCCGTTCCTAAATTTAAAACAGGTGAGGTAGAATTTAAAATTACTTCTAGTTCTACAAACACTAAAATTCCTTTACCACAAACTGAAGGTACTACAACATATATTGCAAAAGGTATTTTAGAAACTGAACAAGAAACTATTATTGCAACTAGAAATGCTAGAGTAGTACAACAAAGTGTATCAGAAACTACAACTAGACTTAGCACATCTAGCAGAATTATCGCACAAAGTATTGAAGGTGGTGGTGGTGAAGACAGACCATCTGGTGGTGAACGTAGAAACCCAGACCCACTAGCACAAACTTTCTTGGTTGAAGAAGAGGGTGGATGTTTTGTAACAGAATTAGATTTATACTTCCAAACTAAAGATAACGATTTACCTTGTTGGGTTGAAATTAGAAATGTTGACAATGGTTACCCTGGTCCAAAAATATTACCATTTGGTAGAAAACTATTACAAGCTTCTGAAATCAATACATCAACAACAGCTGCAACTGCAACAACATTTAAATTTGATGCACCTGTATATTTAAAACAAGGTAACGAGTATTGCTTTGTTGTTCGTTCAGACTCTTTAGAACCTAAGATATGGATTTCTAGAATGGGTGAAACAGATATTGGTGGACTAAGAATTATTTCTAAACAACCACATCTTGGTGTGATGTTTAAATCACAAAACAATAGAACTTGGTCGGAATCTCAAAGTGAAGATATTAAATTTACTTTAAGAAAAGCTGTGTTTAATACTACTGCTGCAGGTGCTGTAACACTTGAAAATAATCCTATTGGTGAAGCAATAACAAATGAAATTGGAAATACTGTATATGTAAACAGATTAAAATCAAATCCTTTAATTGCTACTAACGGTTCTACAACATTAAAAATTAAACATGAAGATCATGGTATGTATCAAACATCTAACAATGTTGTAATCACTGGTGTATCATCTGGTGTAGAAACAACACTATCTGCTACAATCAATGATAGTGCTACTTCACTTACACTTGCAAGTAACTCAGGTTTTGGTAGTGGAAGTATAACTGTTAAAATAGGAAACGAAATTATTACAGGTTCATTATCTGGTACAACTTTATCATCTTTAACCAGAGGTGCTGGAGGTTCAACTGCATCAGCACATACTGCTTCAGATAAAGTTGAGTTATATGAAATATTCGGTGTATCACTAACAGAGATAAACAAAGAACATACATCAATAGGAAATATTGGTACAGACTATTACACAATAACTTTATCAACTGCACCAACTATTAGTGGTGGTTCAACAACTGCTGAAATAGGTGGAATTGCTGTTTATGCTTCTGAAAACTATAGATACGAATTACTAAAAACTTCTATTGCTGCTTTAGAATTACCAAACACAAGTATCGTTGGTAAATTAAGAAACACTACAGGTAGATCACCAAGTGGTACAGAAACATCATTTAATACTAGAACACTAGCAGATGCTAGATCAATATCTTTAAATGAAAACCAAAGACTACCAGAATGTAATATTGTTGCATCTCAAATAAATGAAACAAATGAACTTGCAGGTGCTAAATCATTATTCTTACCATTAACGCTTGGTTCTACTAACGCTAATGTATCACCTGTTATTGATACAGATAGATTTTCTGCTGTGTTAGTTGCAAACAAAATTAATTCTATTACAGGTTCTAGTGGAGTATTCCCTACAACTGATTATGTAACAAATGAAGCACCAGATGGTGACCAAAACGCATTTATCTATATTACTAAAAAGATTGCATTGGAATCACCAGCAACAGCGATAAAAGTATTTTTCTCTGCACACAAACACAATAGTGCAGATATTAAATGTTTATTTAAAGTTTTAAGATCAGATGACGCTTCTGATTTTGACGAATTAGGATATACTTTCTTCAACACAACTGGTACAACAGATACAGAGGTAGGTTCATCACTTGAGGATGATGATTTCCAAGAATATGTGTTTACTGCTGGAGTAACGGATGATGGTATTGGAACAGCACTACCTGAGTTTATTCAGTTTGCAATTAAGATTGTAGGACAAGGTACAAATGCAGCTGAACCAATTAGAATTAAAGACTTTAGAGCAATAGCATTGGCAACATAATGAGTGAAAGATATTTAAAAGTAGAAGGTTATTCAGAGTTAGTGAGAGACACAAACTCAAGTGCTATTATTAATACAAATAAAGTTGCATATCAAAGAGCAGTTGCAAGATCAAAAGCTGCATCTCAACAAAGAGATGAGATAAGACATGCGACCAGAGAGATAAATAATTTAAAATGTGAGATGCATGAAATAAAAGATATGTTAAAAAAGGTACTAGAAAAAGATGGCAATTAGAGCAACAGAGATAGATAACAATAGTACGATTGAACAATTAAGGGTTCAATTCAATAATCTAATTACAGATGTTACTGCCATCGAAGCGGGTACTTTGAACCTAACAAATGTCGCAGCTACTTCAATATCAGTAGGTGATTTGACAGTTACAGGTACATTCGAACTAGACAGTATTTCCCCTACAACATTTAAACTTGAAAACGATAGATTTGTTGTAGAAGGTGACAATGTGGACAACTTTGAAACAACAGTTGTTTTTACAGAACCTACTGCTGATAGGACTGTTACATTTAAAAATGAGAGTGGAACAGTTGCATATACAGCAGACTTAGGATTTGCTAACTCTACATTGACACAATTACCTACTGCTGACGGAAATTCAGACTTAGCAGGTGGGGAAACCCCTTTTGATACTACTGCCGCAGACGCATTTGGATTTGCGTTATCGTCAAATTTGTACGATATGAACGAACCTAAAGGAACAACAACTACTCAAGATTTAGGTCAATCGAGCGGTATATAAAATGATAAATACTAAATATAAATACAAAAATAAATAGGATAAGGAGTTAACACAATGCCTACAGTACTACAATTTAGAAGAGGTACTACTTCGCAGAATAACTCATTTACTGGCGCTATCGGTGAAATAACCTATGATACAGAAGCGGATACGCTTCGAGTTCATGACGGTAGTACAGCAGGTGGGTTTCCAATGGTCACAGCTGGGAGTACCGCTACATTAACAAACAAAACTTTAACATCGCCAGTTATCGGAACATCTATTGTACCATCTAGCGCCGATGGAGCTGCAATAGGTTCTGCGTCAGCAGAATTCTCTGACTTATTCTTGGCAGATGGTTCAGTTATCAGTATGGGTAACGACCAAGATGTAACATTAACGCATGTTGCAGACACAGGTTTAATATTTAAAAACGCATCAACAACAGGTAACTCTGGTGTGGGTGCAGTATTCACATTCCAAACAGGTGATACAGACATTGCATCAGGTAATGTTTTAGGTCACATAAAATTCCAAGCACCAGATGAAAACACAGGTACAGATTCAATTCTAGTTGCCGCTGGTATTTCTGCTGTTTCTGAAGGCGACTTTAGTTCATCTAACAATGCAACTAAACTATCGTTTCAAACTGCGGCCTCAGCTGCAGCTGCAGAAACTATGGCATTATCTTCAGTTGGTGTTTTAACACTTAACGGTTCTAGTGGTTCAATCGTAATACCTGATGCAGGTACAATCGGATCAGCTTCAGATACAAACGCAATCGGAATATCTTCTGGTGGTGTTGTTTCAATCACAGCAACAACTGCTTCAACAAACTCAACAACTGGTGCATTAACAGTTGGTGGTGGTGCAGGTATAGCTGCAGACCTTTCAGTAGGTGATGATCTAAGATTAATATCTGACTCAGCAGTATTATCTTTTGGTGCAGACTCAGAAATTACAGTAACACATGAAGCAGATGTTGGATTAAAATTCAAACACTCAGCAACAGCCGATGACAAACCAATTGTATTAACATTACAAACTGGTGAGACTGATATGGCTGCTGACGATGTGTTAGGTGCTATTAGATTCCAAGCACCAGATGAAGGTACAGGTACAGATGCAATTTTAACGGCGGCTGCAATTGAAGCAGTTGCAGAAGGTGACTTCTCTGCAACAAGTAATGCTACTAAAATCTCATTCAAATGTGGTAATTCAGAAGCGGCTACAGAAAAAGCAAAAATCGTAGGTTCAACTGGTAAGTTCCATGCAACACCAGATAGTATTCTATTGATTAAAAACTCTTCTGGTTCAACTTTGAAAACTGTAAACGGACACGCAGCTATTTAATAGTTGACAAAAGGTATATAAGTATAGTATAAAGGATAATTATGACAGCAAGAAACCCGTTATATTACGATGGTAGTGGTTCACTAATAGAAATGAGTTCAGCTCAATTACTTGAGTGGCAAAGAAAAGCTATCTCAATGTATGCAGGCAACCCAAGTGTAACTTGTTCGGTTGCAGCAGGTTCTGGTGATTTATCACCAACTATGGCAGACACTAGATTTAAATCAAGTGCGGCTGCTCAACAAAACTCATCTCACCCTGGTTCAGGTTCACTACAGACGGTCACTACAAACTTTGACCATATATCGGGTAATGCTGTTACTAACCCATCGGTATTAACAGATACGGGTAAATCTTTTCCTGTGTACTACGATTCTTCATCTGGTTCAGTACAAGCGATGTCACTTGCTGACTTCCTAGATACTTTCATCAAACCAGCAATAGTACTAATGACTGCTTCCTCAGAGGCAAACACAGGTGACTTTGGTGGAACATTTGCTATCAAAACAGGTACATCGGTTTCTGGTTTTACTTTGATATCATCGACTGCTGTATTTACAGATACAATCGCTGATGCAGGTTCTTACAGTTCTGGTCAAATTGGAACAGCAGGTACTTTCCAAGATCACAACACTACAGTAAACAACTATTACTTACATAGACAAGATGCAACAGCGATCTCACCATCTCAAAACTTATTATACATTGACAGTAACAATGACTTGAGAGAATACGCAACTTCAGGTGATGATGCAGCTGATATTACAGATGTATTAGAACAATTTATCAGAGACCTTGCAGCGAGTGATGATTCAGCGTCTGACCACAATATCAGATATAACATTAATGGTTCTGGTCAAACTAGAGGTGACTCTATGGTTGATACTAAACTAGATGGTTCAGGTTCTGAGACAAACAGATTTGTAGGTGGTGACGATTACAGATCACAAAAGTTCCCTAATGGTTCATCATCAACTATTAGTACTTTTAACTTTAAAATTAATAGAGAATAATATATAATAACTTTTGTTATTAAGGAGTGAATGAATGTTAAAAATGCATGAAGATAGAAGTATCAAACTTGATGATACTGTAACTTACATAGATCATAATGGTAAGAAAGTAAAAGTACAAAAAGAAATCCGTAAAGCACCCGAAACACCTATCGAGGGTAAATCAAAACCAGATCAATCTAAAAGAGAGATTGACTTAGGTCATAAGATTGTTACTTTTAACAGAGCAGAATACACTAACTCTGAAAGAACAACCATGAGAATCTTCTATGAAGATGATGGTGGTTCTGAAAGACTTCAGTTTGATTTTGAAGAAGCAGACCCATCAAGAGCTTGGTTAGTTGAACAAGTATATCAACTGACAGACAAAGATGAGATAATGGAAAATACTTATCAAAGAATTAAAGCCGAAGAAGCGTCATTCAAAGAATTTGCTATTAGATTAGGAAAAGAAGAGGGTTATCTTATTGACCCGATAGCGTATTATGACTCAGAAAGTAATAGTGCAAAAGTAGATACTAAATTCTACACACATGCGATTAAATTATTCTTTGGTAAATTTGATGAGGAAAAACAAAAAGAAGATTTATTTGTTTGTAAACTTGCGGCCTTTGAATTAGATATGGTTCAAAAATCTGAAGACAAAGATATCAAATCTAAATTAAGAAAAGCAAAATCACCTTTAGAAGTAATACAAACTTTGTTAGAAATTAAGCAAAATTCTGAAGTTTAAAAACTCTTTCAAAGTCTTTATCTATCACATGCCATAAACAAGCATTGTGTACTTTATCATCACTTACTAAACAAAGATTGTGCCACCACTCAGGAAGATTAGTATAAGGAACATTAAATTTATTAATTAACCAAGTAATAAAAATTTCATTATTTAATTCAAACTTTTCCTCTTTCTCTTTTAAGTCTTTAAACTCTTGAACATATTGAGGAAACCTTTCAGTTAGTTTCATTGATTTAATTACTTCTCTTCCACCACCTGTTATTGCTGTGTTAATAACATTATCTCTTTTGATAGTTCCGTCTTCACCATCTTTTAGCATTCTATGAATACACTCACCTTTTACTAACCAATGATACTTGTCTAGTTTTTTAAATGCTTCATCATAATTATCATCAATGTATTTTCTAGCGTGATCTTCCCATTGACCAGTTTGTTTTAAATGTTGAACATGTTTTCTTCTCTCTTCATCATCCTTAACAATAGTGTCTAATAAAACTTGCATACCAAGTTTATCATATCTACCAGATGCTTCATATCTAGAAACAATAGTATTCATATCCCATTTTTCAAAGAAGTTCTTTTTAGTACCAGAGATAACATCTAGATCAATATACAATATGTTTTCATAATCAGTTGTATTTGCAAAGTGTTCAAGCAAAAATAGTTTTTCAAAGTTAATAGTATCGTAATCAGACTGTATTACATCATTAACAGGTATATGAATTGAATCCATATCCTTACAATTTAGATGTATCATCTTGTAATCTGCATTACAATATTCAGCATACTGTTTGTGATTAGCAATTAACTTATCATAATACTTTCTAAATTGTGTTAGTGTATTATTTTGTTTTGCTTCAAATTTTTTATCAATTCTAATATCTTCAAAGATACTAAAGATCAAGTTCTTTTTTGTCATAGTATTTCCAAACCCTTTCAAACTCTTTGTTTATTGCGTGTACTATTTTTGCATCTTGAGGTATACCTCTATTATTATCATAGAAGAAATGCCATTGATAATTTAACCATTGTATAGGTACATTATTTTCTACTATCTTATATGAGAATATTGTTTCGTTATCGTATCCAAATGTTTTAGTTATATTTGGTGGATACATAGATTGCTCTTTGTTGTTTATTAATTTTGTCATTAACTTAAATGATTCATTTAGATCATCAAAGTATCTTAATTTTTTCCAATGTTCTTTTGTGGCTCCTACTATTGCAGTATTAACAACATCACATTGAGGATTTAAACCTCTTTCCTCTAACATTGCCATTGCATTAAAATATTTTGCTGACGGTGATCGAATGGTACCATTGATTCTATGGATGTGTTGACCTGGGTCTCTTATCTTATCGTTGTTATGTAATATTGCAATACCCTTATTTAAATCCCATACGTCAAAAAAGGATTCGTTAGTAGTCGGAATAGCATCAAAGTCTAGATATAAAACTTCGTCTTTGTAATTAACAAGTCTATCTAAAATATGTAACTTATATTTGTTTACTATATTGTACTCTGAAAGAAAAGGATATTTCTTAGAATAGTCTTCGTGAAACTTAATGTAGTCATCATCATATTCATACATGTGAAACTCTGCACCAATCTTATCTGCATAGCGTTTTTTACTCTCTATGAGTTTATCGTAGTGATCTTTAAACGCCTGATGCATTTTTAAGTTCATCGGTGTTTCGTTCTTTTTAAGTATATGTGTATCGTGTAAGTCTAATTTTTCTTTAGGAATATCGATATATATTGAGTAAATAACCCTTGACATAACCACCTTCAATTTGTTAATATAAGTACCACTATAAACTATTTATAAGGATTTTGTCAATGAAAATATTAGTTACGGGTTCTGCTGGATTCATAGGAAGACATTTAGTCGAAGAGTTAGACATAGATGGTCATGAAGTACAAGGATGGGATTTACATGGTAGAAACTTCGAAGGTCAGCCTAATGCCAGAAACTTTAGGGATATAACAGAGGATTATTTAAAAGGATTTGATAGAGTTGTGCATTTAGCAGCTTTAGCAGATGTTCGTAAATCTTTTAACGCACCAGATAAATGGTACGAAACAAATGTTGAGTGGTCTATTAATTTATTTAAATTATGTGCTAAACTTAAAATACCATGCGTGTATGCGTCATCTTCAAATGTACATAATTGGCATAAGAACCCATATGCAGGTTCTAAAAAAGCAATGGAGGCAGTAGCGAAAGCAACTGGTAAACACATAGGACTAAGATTTACCAATGTGTTTGGACCAGGGTGTAGACCTACCATGTTAACTCAAAAAATGATTGACGGAACACTAGAATATAAAACTACACATACTAGAGATTTCATTCATGTGTTAGATGTTGTTGATGCAATTAAATTGTTGATATATAGAAAAATGTTTTTTGAGGATTGGACGCAACATACATATGAAATCGCAAGTGGAAAAGGTGTAAAAGTTGATGAGTTAGTTGATAAATACTTGAAAAATATACCAACAAAAGACGGTCATGCTGGCGAAAGTCTTGATAATACTGCAAATATCAAGGACATATTATCTTTGGGATGGCGACCAAAAAGGGATTTAGATAAATACTTAAAAGGAAAAATACATGGCCAATCCAAACTCAAAGAGTACATTAAAAGAATACTGCCTAAGAAACTTAGGTAAAGGTGCAGTACAAATCAATGTTACAGACGATCAAGCAGACGATAGATTAGACGAAGCATTACAATATTTTTCTCATTACTACTACGATGGTATTGAGAAGATGTATCTCAAATACAAAATTACAGCAGACGATATCACGAGAGGAGCTGCAAACATAACAACAACAGCGACAGATGTTGCAGACACTTCAATAACAGCATCATTCGAAGAAGGCAAAAATTTTATTCCAATGCCTGACTCTGTAGTTTCTGTTTTAAAAATTTTTAGTTTCGATAATGCAGCTACAAACAACATGTTTGATATCAGATATCAATTAAGATTAAATGACCTATATGATTTTTCCTCAACAAGTATTATACACTACGAAATGACAATGCAACATCTTGATTATCTATCGCATTTGTTAGTGGGTGAAAGTCCAATTAGATTTTATGAACATCAAAGAAGATTATATATTGATATGGACTGGTCAAATGACATTAAAGAAAATGATTACTTAATTATTGAGTGTTACAGAAAACTTGACCCTGCTACATATACAGATTTATTTAATGACATGCATTTAAAAAGATATGCTACAGCATTAATCAAAAAACAATGGGGTCAAAATCTATCCAAGTTTAATGAAGTACAAATGCTGGGTGGTGTCACTATGAATGGTGAACAAATATACACTCAAGCTCAAGAGGAAATAGTTAGACTAGAAGAACAAATACAAAACATGCAATACCCCGATATGATAATTAAGGGTTAACACAATGGCTGTAAATAGTCTATTTAAAACAGATAACACTACACTAACTGCTGAAAAAAATTTATATTCAGATTTAGTAAAAGAGTCTATACAAATTTACGGACACGATGTAAATTATATAGATAGGACTTTACAAGCTAGAGATAACATATTTGGCGAAGATAGTTTATCTCAATTTAATAAAGCACAAACTATTGAAATGTATGTTGAAGACTCTGCAGGTGGTTTTCAAGGTGAGAAAGAAGTCATGCAACAGTTTGGTCTTGAAAATAGAAACGAGATTACTTTTGTTGTACATAGAAAAAGATTTGATGATGTTGCTCGTCAAATAGATATTGAAAGTGGTACAGATACTACTGAGGGTTCAATACTTTTAGAAAGTGGTACTATTACTGCTGATACTACAAACAATGCTAGTGCTTCTTTTGAAAGTGCTTACTTGAGAAAAGAAGACGACACACTTGGTGAGTTTGCAACGAGACCACTAGAGGGTGATTTAGTTTTTCATCCAATACTTAAAAAATTATTTGAGATATCTTTCGTAGATCACGATGAACCATTTCATCAACTAGATAACAACCCCGTTTACAAATTAAGATGCAGACAGTTTGAATACTCTAGCGAGGAACTAAATACTGGTGTTACAGATGTTGATGCTATTGAAGATGCTCTAACCTCTGATACTTTAGGACACCAATTTACACTTGAGGCATCAAGTGCTTATAACGAAAGTATCGCTTTAGAATTCTTTACAAACGCAACACAAACTGATACGTTATTAATGGAAGACAACGATGTTGTTGTACATGAAGATGATAGTAGGTCTGTTGGTGATAACATATTACTAGAACAAGCAGATGACTCGGTAAGTACAAACTATCTAATTCAAGAGACATATATAGTTGGAGACTTTGAAACAGATAAGACAGCTCAGAATGAGTTGTTTGATAAACAAGATGATACAATACTAGACTTCTCTGAAAGAAATCCTTTCGGTGATGCTGGGGAAAGTAGTTAATGTTAGGAACACAATTTTATCACGAAACAATCAGAAAGATGGTTGTCTCATTTGGTACGATATTTAATAATATCAATTTAGTTAGAAAAGATAATAATGGCAACATCATTCAAAAGATGAAGGTGCCTTTGGCGTATGGACCAAAACAAAAGTTTCTAGCAAGATTAGATCAAGATGCTGATCTAACAAGTAAAGTTGCAATAACTTTACCTCGTATTGGTTTTGAAATTCAAAACATGACATACGATACTACAAGAAAATTAAATAGAGTACAAAAATTTAAAAAAGCAAAGTCTGGCACTACGAGTCAATTAGAAACTCAATTTATGCCAGTTCCTTATAATCTAGATTTTGAATTGTTTATCATGGCAAAACAATCAGATGATGCTTTACAAATCATAGAACAAATATTACCTTTCTTTCAACCAGACTATACTGTAACAATAAACGACATGGCAGATATGGGTATTAAGAGAGATGTACCAATTGTTTTAAACTCAATTAATTATGAAGATAATTATAGAGGTGAGTTTACAGAGAGAAGAGCAATCATTTATACTCTTCAGTTTACTTCTAAGTTTTATCTATACGGCCCAGTAACAGATAGCAAAATTATTAAAAGAGTTCAAGTTGACCAATATACAGACTTACCAGATAAGTCACCAACAAGAGAACAAAGATATACAGTTACACCTTCACCAGCCACTGCTGATGCAGATGATGATTTTGGATTTAGTGAAACTACATCTTTCTTTGAAGATGCGAAAAACTTCAATGAAGAAAAAGGTAGTGATGAGTAATAAATTATGGCAGATAAAATTGACGAAATTATCAATGACGCTTTAGGCGTAAAAGATAAAGAGATAGTAAAATCAGAACCTAGACCTGTTATACCTAGACCAAAGGAAAGTGAAGACATTGATTCTGATTACAAATATCAAAGAGAAAACTTTTACAATTTAGTTGAAAGAGGACAAGACGCAATACAAGGAATATTAGATATTGCTCAAAACTCTGACCATCCAAGAGCATATGAAGTTGCTGGTAATTTAATTAAACAAGTTTCTGAAGTAACAGAAAAACTTGGTGATCTACAAGAGAAGATGAAAAAATTAAAAGAAGTTCCTAACAACGCTCCCAAAAATGTGACTAATGCTTTGTATGTAGGCTCAACTGCTGAATTACAAAAACTATTGAAAAAGAAAAAGGATGATTGATTATAGAAATGATGGTTTTAAAAATAGAGGTGTTGATTTAGATATAACCAATAAGTGTACACTACAATGTTCTCAATGTGTTCGTACCTTATGGGATTATAAAACTAAAGACATACCTGGTGGAGATTTAACAATTAAAGAGTGGGAAGATTTAACAGATTACTTTTCATCTTTAACTCTTAATGGCACTTTAGGCGACCCAATATTTAATCCTAATTTAGTTGAGATGTTAGAGATTGCTCATAAAAAAGATGTGGCAGTATCTATATCAAACGCAGCTTCTCATAAACCTATAGACTTTTATATTAAGTGTTTTAAGGCACATCCAAAAGCAGAATGGCGTTTTGGTATAGACGGTCTTCCTTATCAAAGTTTTGCATACAGAGAAAATCAAGATGGTGAAAAACTATTTGAAGTTATGAGGACTGCTAGTAAAATGGGTATAGATTGTAAGTGGCAGTATATTGTTTTTAGTTACAATGAAGATAAAATATCACAAGCAATACAAATGGCAAAAGACATTGGTGTTACACTAGAAGTAAATCATTCTGGTAGATACAATGATTTTTTAAAACCTAAAGAAGAAAAATTTAAAGAAAAGTTTGAAGAGGAAAAAGAACAGTTTAGACCAAAATGTTTAACAATGCAAAATGACAAATACATGACGCAAGAAAGATTGCCATATGTATCAACAACAAAACAAGTGTTACCATGTTGTTGGTTAGATGCAGATGTATTAGTACCAAATCAATTAGGTAAAGAAACAGATGTTAGGTATGACAGATTATTGAGTTGGAAAAACAATCTAAATAATAGTAGTATAAAAGAAATTGTAAATGGCAAAATATGGAATGATTTTTTTGATGATCTTACAAATGGAAATGTACCTGATCTATGTAGAAAAAAATGCTCTTCTAAAATGAAGAACACAAATAGATACAAAGAGGTTTATGTAAATGGAAAGTTATCTAGGTAATCCTAATCTAAAGAAAGCTAATCAGCCAAAAGAGAGGACACAAGCTGAGATAGAAGAATATCAAAAGTGTATGAATGACCCCTTACACTTTATTACAACTTATATTAAGATTGTTTCTCTAGATGAGGGTCTGGTTGCTTTCAAACCATATAACTTTCAAAAAGAAATGATTGGCACTTTTCATAATAATAGATTTACTATTTGTAAACTTCCTAGACAGTCTGGTAAGTCAACTACCATGATTGCTTATCTATTACATTATGCGTTATTTAATCCTAGTGTAAACATAGCGATACTTGCGAACAAAGCTGCAACTGCTAGAGATTTGTTAGGTAGATTGCAACTTGCATATGAAAACTTACCTAAATGGTTGCAACAAGGAGTAATGTCATGGAACAAAGGAAGTCTTGAATTAGAAAATGGAAGTAAGATATTAGCATCATCTACATCAGCATCAGCAGTTAGGGGTGGTTCATATAACATTATATTTCTTGATGAGTTTGCCTATGTACCCTCTAGTGTTGCAGAACAATTTTTTAGTTCAGTATATCCTACAATATCATCTGGTAAAACAACAAAAGTAATTATTGTATCAACACCACATGGTATGAATATGTTCTACAAGTTATGGAATGATGCACAATATAAAAGAAACACATATGTTCCTATAGAAGTTCATTGGTCAGAGGTGCCAGGTAGAGATGATAAATGGAAAAAAGAAACTATCGCAAACACAAGCGAACAACAGTTTGCTACAGAGTTTGAGTGTGAGTTTTTAGGTTCTACAAATACACTTGTCAATGCGTCTAAACTAAGAATGATGTCATTCAAAGAACCCATAGTAAAACATGAGGGATTGAAAGTATATGAAAATCCTAAAAAAGATCACACTTATATAATAACAGCAGATGTTGCTCGTGGAACAAAAAACGACTCGTCAGCATTTGTAGTAGTTGATGTAACTAATATACCATATAAAGTAGTTGCGTGTTTCAAGGACAATGAGATAAAACCCTTACTGTTTCCACACAAAATACATCACGTTGCCAGAGGATATAATCATGCATATGTATTAGTAGAAACAAATGATGTAGGAGAGCAAGTATCAAATAACTTGCATTTTGATTTAGAATATGATAATATAATTATGTGTTATATGCGTGGACGAGCTGGTCAGATAATGGGTAGTGGATTCTCTGGCGGTAAAGCTCAACTAGGTGTAAGAACAACAAAGGCAGTTAAAAAAATTGGTTGCTCTAACATGAAACAACTTATTGAGTCAGATAAATTACTTGTAGATGACTTTGATATTATCAATGAATTATCAACTTATATAGTACATGGTAATTCTTTTCAGGCAGAGGAAGGTAGTAATGATGATTTGGTAATGTGTTTAGTATTATTTTCATGGGCAACTGACCAAAGATACTTTAAAGAATTAACAGATCAAGATATTCGTAAAAGAATGTATGCAGATAACCAAGATAGAATAGAACAAGACATGACCCCATTTGGTTTTAAGATAGATGGGTTAGAAGATGAAAACATAGGTGAGATGGTAGATGATTATGGTACCAGATGGTCACCTGTAGTAAGAGATAAGGATACAGATTGGTAAGATTATGAAAATACCTTTAATAGTACAACAAGAAGATATGAAAAAATTTAAGAAAAATAATATTAAGGACTTTATTCCTAAAAGTAAATTAATAATATTCGTAGGATTTGGAAAGACAAAGAACATACTAAATTATTTTCCCTCATATGTAAACAGAATTACTGATACTAATGAAAAAATAAATAATAATCATAGATATAATATTGTACATTTTGATAGTTGGGATGAAGATTTTTATCAACATGTTAGATATAGATTTGATTGTATGACTGTTGCGATTGGCGAGTATGCAGACGAAGATTTATTAAAAGGTATGACTATGTGTCCAAAAAGACACTTTATATCAGACACTTATATTAAAGGATATGGAAAATACTATTTAAGATATTTAAGTGAAATATTTAATTATCCAATGTTAGATAATCTCGATTAAATCGTTATCAAGTTTAATCCAACAATTATGACATATTATCTTTGAATTATCAATCAGATTTAGTATTTCTTGACGACCAGAACCATTGATACCATTTGTTTTTGATATCTTTCGTATTTGAGAGTCATGAGGATGAAATTTGAGACATATAGTTTCACTCTCACCACAGTTTTGACAAGATTTGTCAGATAGGTGTTGATTTAACCAAGAGACCCTTTTATTGTAGTGTCTTCGGGCAACTTTCTTGATAGTCTCTTTGTATTTCTCATAATGGGATTGCATATTGATATTTATATCTGGTTAGTCTATAAAAAATAGGGTTTTGAAAATTAAATATCTATAAATACAAATATAAAAATTAATGTAATAGCTATACATTCAAAGGAGAACAACAATGGCATTTCTAGTCTCACCTGGCGTACAGGTTAAAGAAGTTGACTTAACAAATGTGGTACCAGCAGTAGCAACATCAATTGGTGCAATCGCTGGAGCATTTCAAAAAGGCCCTGTCTCTACTATAACTACAATAACATCCGAAGAGGATTTAATTCAAAATTTTGGAAAACCAAATGCATCAAATTTTGAGACTTGGTATTCAGCTGCAAACTTCCTACAATACACTAATCAGTTAAAAGTAGTAAGAGCAGAAAGTGGCATTGTAAATGCAGTAGCATCAGGCACAGCAATATTAATTAGAGATACAGACCACTACAAAGCATCTTTCGCTGCAGGCGAAGCATCTGTAGGTGAGTGGGCTGCAAGATCAGCTGGAACATGGGGTAATTCCTTAGCAGTTTCAATCTGTGCAACATCAACAGCATACGAACAAGTATTATCATCAAGTAACTTAACAGTTACGGAAGATGCAGTAGGTTCTACATCAATTGCAGTAGATGATATCGATTTATCAAACAATGTTATCAACGTAGGTGACATCGTATCTTTCTTCCAAGACTCAGCAGCGGCAACGCCTGTAACTGGTGAAGAAGGTAAACAATACGAAGTAACAGCAGTTAATACTTCAACTAACGTAATGACAATCAAAAGATTAGACGACCCTAACGGCGGTGGAGTTCATAACATTATACCTGATAACTCTTTTATCAGACGAAGATGGCGATTCTATGATAGATTTGATGGTGCCCCTGGCACATCAGCTTGGGCAACTCAAAACGGAAGAGGTTCTGGTGACGAAATGCACATAGTTGTATTTGACGAAACTGGTGACATCTCTGGTTTTGATGTTGATTCAAATGGTAATAGACAAAACGCAATCCTAGAAACATTTGCTAATGTATCTAAAAACCCTAACGCAAAAACAGCTCAGGGTGGAACAAACTATTATCCAAACATCATTTACAATCAATCACAATTTGTATTTTGGATGGACCACAATTCAGGCGGTTCGAATTGGGGTACAGATACAACTTCAGCATATACTGCTGTTGACACACCAACATCTAGTTCATTAGCATCAGGTACAGACGATTATGCTGTAACTGCTGGCGAAATCGAATTAGCATATGACAAGTTTAGTGATACAGAATCAGTTGACATCAATTTAATTATTGGTGGACCTTCTTCAATAGTAGGTAATACTGCTTCTGCTATGGACACACACGTTACTATGATTACTGACTTAGCAGAGAAAAGAAAAGACTGTGTAGCATTCGTATCACCATACAGAGGTGCAACAGTAAATGTAACTAATGACAATACACAAGCAGAAAATGTAAAAGCTGCTTTTGATCTATGTCCTAGTTCTTCTTATGTTGTATTTGATAGTGGATACAAATACATGTATGACAAATACAATGACGAGTTCAGATTTGTACCATTAAATGGTGACATTGCTGGATTATGTGCTAATACAGACAGAGTAGCAGATAGTTTCTTCTCACCTGCTGGATTTAACAGAGGTAATATTAGAGGCGCAATCAAATTATCTTTCAACCCTAACCAAGCTCAAAGAGACATTCTTTACAGAGCAAGAGTTAACCCAGTTGTTAACTTCCCAGGTCAAGGTGTTGTACTATTTGGTGACAAAACTGCATTATCAAAACCAAGTGCTTTTGACAGAATTAACGTAAGAAGATTATTCTTGTTAATGGAAAAAGCAATAGCAACAGCTGCTAAATTCCAATTGTTTGAGTTCAACGATGAGTTTACTAGAGCACAATTTAGAAACTTAGTTGAGCCATTCCTAAGAGACTTACAAGGTCGAAGAGGAATAAGTGACTTTAGAGTAATAGCAGATGCTTCAAATAATACTGGTGAAGTAATTGATAGAAACGAGTTTGTTGCAGACATATTTGTTAAACCTGCAAGAAGCATTAACTTCATAACTCTATCTTTTGTGGCAACTAGAACAGGTGTTGCGTTTACCGAAGTAGGAGGAGCGTAAGATGGCTAGAATAGACGACTTTAAAGCAAACCTAATCGGTGGAGGCGCTAGACCCAATCAGTTTAGAGTCACAATTACACCACCACCAGGTATTGCAATCGGAATAGATGTAAGAAGAAGTTCTTTCTTAGCAAAAGCTTCAAATTTACCAGGTCAAACTCTAGGAGAAATACCTGTACCATTCAGAGGTAGAAATATCTACATCGCTGGTGACAGAGAGTTCGAAACTTGGTCAACAACATTTATCAATGATACAGACTTCATGGTAAGAAATGCAATAGAGCGTTGGATGAATGGTATCAATGATCTAGTAGAAAACACAGGTGTTTCATCACCTGCTGAATATTCTGCTGATTTGTTCGTTGAACAACTTGATAGAGATGACACGGTATTGAAAACATACATTTTTAGAAATGCTCATCCATTGACATTAGCACAGGTTGATGTAGCTTATGAATCAACAAATGCGTTGGAAGAGTTTGAGGTGACATGGAGATATCAACACTTCGAAGCAAGTGGCGTTAACTTCTAATTTACCTACATAAATACATAAAAGTAGGAGTACATTATGGCAGAGCTATTCGGATTTAAATTCGAAAGAATAAAAGATACAGACAGTCAAGAAAAGTTTACCCAAAAATCGCCTGACGATGGTACAGTAGAAATCGCAGGCGGTGGGCACTTTGCTCAAGTTCTAGATCAAGATGGTCGAGATAGAAATGAGCAAGACCTGGTTAGACGATATAGAGATATTGCACAACAACCAGAATGTGATAGTGCGATTGAGGATATTGTTAATGAGGCGATTGTCGCTAATGAAAGAGATCAATCAGTTGAAATCATAACTGATAATTTACCTTATACATCAAAAGTTAAAAATAGAATTAGAGAAGAGTTTGACCAAGTATTAAGATTATTAGATTTTGATACAAAGGGACCAGACATATTCAGACGATGGTATATTGATGGTAGATTATATTATCATAAAGTTATTGATAGTAAAAACCCTAAACTAGGTATTCAAGAAGTTAGATATATTGACCCTAGACAAATCAAAAAAGTTAAAGAAGTTAAAAAACAACCTAAAGCAGTAGGACCAGATTTAATTAAAAAATCTGAAGACTACTATGTTTACAATCCAAAAGGTATGATGTATGGTGGAAGTGCTAACAACACTTTGATTGGCGCTAGATTATCACCAGACTCAATAACTTATGTACAATCTGGTTTGATTGATGCGAATAGAAATATGGTTTTATCATATTTGCACAAAGCAATTAAACCTGTCAATCAATTAAGAATGATTGAAGACAGTCTTGTTATTTACAGAATATCAAGAGCACCAGAAAGAAGAATTTTTTAT
>Ga0163109_10001303_pt1 | contig 19820 bp, 23 predicted proteins | sample CRUFie1St13metaG_FD_108704 | JGI IMG/M metagenome (GOLD analysis project Ga0163109, IMG submission 108704) | Marine microbial communities from the Costa Rica Dome - CRUD Field 142mm St13 metaG | ecosystem: Environmental > Aquatic > Marine > Oceanic > Photic zone | place: Costa Rica: the Eastern... | reverse complement strand
TTATAATTTTGTTTTTTATAATATCGTTTTCTTTTTAACCATTGACGTTGAAATAAATCGTGTGGATCTACTATATCAATGACAAGCGCTTGTTTATGCTTCTGCCTTAAAATACGACCAACCGCCTGCCTTACATCCGTCTTTGGTGTAGCCATTATTAAGGTACTTAATGTTTTAATATCAAGTGCTTCTTCAGCCATAGCATAAGTTGCGATAATCACTTTTTTTGTTTCAGATATTTCCAAGTCTGCCGCCTTCATACCACCTATATAATATCCAACTGGTGCTATTTTCCTATCTTCTATCGCATCGTGCAAATACTTTAATACATTTTTATTATGAGCCAATATCATTATTTGCTGTTCTTCATTATCATCCAAAGTCTGTTTTAACACCTTTAATATAAATTCTGTTCTTCTATTAAATTCACATAGCTTTTTAATCATAATACTATAATGCACCTGACCTTTAAAATTCAAAACAACTTTATTGAAATCTTCATCATCGTGCGTATAATTAATGCATTGCACCAATACATTATCATCTCCCTCTCGCTTTTTTGAAAATACTATAGGACCTATAAATTGCTTAAATACATCTGATAGCCCATCTTTTCTTTCCATTGTAGCAGATAGTCCTAACGTATACTTAGTAACTATTCTAAATAATGCATTGCTAAATACCTCTGCCGATAGATGATGACATTCGTCAGCTATTGTCAACCCAAATTCAGCAAATATTTCTCTTGGATATTCTTTCATTGATAAGGATTGTAACATACCGATTACTATATCTTTATCATCAATATCTATTACCTGACCTTGGATTCTACCTACCTTTGCATCCGGTAGAAACTCTTTTATTCTATCCACCCATTGCCTTAATAAGAATTCTTTATGCACAATTACTATTGTTTTCTTTTTTAGATGAGATATTATACGTAATGCCATGATTGTTTTGCCAAATCCACAAGGAACTTCCAATAACCCGCCACCTATTTCTTTTGCTTTTTTAATGTATGTTGCTACTATAGGCTTTTGATAGTCTCTTAACTCACCTTTGAATTTTATATTTATATTTATTCCATCTGGTAATTTTACATCATCGGGGTCACCATAAGTATTTATGCCATAATGCCTTGGCAAATAAAACTTTAGTCTTGATTCCCTATAAATAGGAAACGGTTTTGCTTCGGACATTGAACTTTTAGGAACAAATGGCTTTGCCATCAACTCTTTTCGGATATCTTCTTGATCATTCATATCCAATGCATCTTTATAAATGGTATAGCCCTTTTGACCTAAATAAGTAGATATATTATCACTTTCTGTATTCATATTTATATTTAGATAAATATGATTAATATTATATCAATTAATTTACCAAACAAAAAAATAAAAAATATAATAATATGATATATGAATACGAAACAACTTCTTGAAATGCTTAAAAAACCATTAAAAATGATGAAAGGTAAGCAACATCATTATTTATTGGCATTATTGTTAGCAGTATTTATTGTTTTTGATGTTGATATTCCTGATGGTGCAAAGATGGCAATCGATAGTTTACCAGGTAAAATTGTTTTGGCAGTGATGGCCATTGTTTTGGTTTATATTCATCCTTTGGTAGGTGCAGTAGGAGTCGTTGCTTTATACATGTTGATGAAACGATCTGAGCGATTATCTGGACCAGTTCATAGACATGTTCCATCTGAAAATAGAAAGAAACAAAAGATGCAACACTTTAATAAAATGCAAAAACGTTCGTTAGAAGAAGAAATCGTCGCAAAAATGATTCCTCGTGTGGCAAAAACAATTACGATACCAACTTACAAGCCAACATTATGTAAACTACATGAAGCTGCGCGTTTGTAATTTACACAACATAACACTTTGTAAATAATATTATAAACATTTATCATTATAATATTATTAATCTATTTTTCCTGTATTTCCTGTTAAACCACCTGTTAATTTTGCTACATAATTATTATCATTAATCGCTTCCAAAATATTTTTCATTATTGCAAACGCTATTAATGCTATAAGAATTCCTAGAATAACTGTAAAAAAATCACTTTTAAATATTTGCTCATAAACAGTCAAAAAAGAATCTTTTTGCATATCCGCTTCTGTTTTATCACTTTTGGGTTCAACTGGTTCGCCGTCTATTTCAACCGCTTCACAATCCAATTGTTGGCTGCTATATTCAGTTAAATCTTCACTTGGTATACCAGTATTACTATAATAAATTTTGTTACGCTTATTATCACTTAAATTAACTGTTACATTTCCATATGAACCTACACCAGCTCTTAATTCTTTTAATTGTTCGTTATTAATAGATAATGGAAAATATCTATCAAAAAATATATATTCTTTATCATTTCCAGCATCATGAACATAGTAATATGGTGTATTTAAAGGAACAATATCATTTAATGTTATCTCTGTTGTTAATTTTAATTTTTTATTTTTTATGGTCGATGGCTTTGTGACTGTAGAACCACTATATAATATATTATTAAACCATATTAAAGAATTATAATAACTATTATTTTTCTCAAATGGTATATGTATCTCCAGTGATTTATTTACATTGTTTCTATGATATAAAACTAATGAAGCTACAATATTTCTTGCTGTGGAAGCATAACTATTACTAAATAATTTAGCTTTTTCAAATTTATATGCTTCCCCTCCTAATACAACTCCTGAATTATTTTTAGTTACACCATCAAAAATTAATTTCAATCCAGCAGTTGCATTAGATGAAGGTTTATTTATTGTTATTTGTTTACTACCTTCAAAATTTATCTCTGTTAGTTGTTTACAATTACCTATATGATTTTTACATAATACTTGTCTATTTTCATTTAATTTTTTTTCTGTAGTAGTCATTAATATATTTAAATAATAAAAAAAAGTATAATTATATGTATATAAATTAAATGGTTAAATTAAATAAAAAAAAAGGTAGACGAAGTGGAAAACGTATTCAATATAATTTGGCTCGTAAATCATTAAAGAAAAAATCAAATAGAAATAATAAATCTAAAAAACTATTAATTGGTGGTTTCTTGTCTAAAAAAACGAATCAATATGATAATAGTGCTACTATATCATTTGATATTACTAACAACTGTAGTGGTGATATTAAAACTAAAACATTAAGATTCAAAAGTCAAGATAATATGAGGGATTTAACAAAGGAGGATGAAAAAAACTTTGTTTTACTAAAACATAGAGTATTAGACGAAAAACAATTAACTTCACCATTTAAAACACCATTATATGCAGCTTATTTTAAAATACCGAAAATAATTTTTTCATTGTGCAAACAAAAATCAAAAGACGATAAAAATAACTTAAAACTTACTGTACAATATCAAGAAACAGGAAAAAATAATAGTTTTGATATTAGTCATAATTGTACTCCAAGTAAGTTTGGTAGTATGAATAATATGGTTAAAAATCATGTAGAAACAGATGCAAGTGATGTAAAAGATGCATTTAAAAATGCATTAGAAAATCATACATCTTATAATGACCAAATTAGTGCTTTTTTGGACAAATATAAAAATAATCTAAGTGAAGAAACAATTAAAAAAATAAAAAATAAATACGGTTCAAATGAAGAATATGTAAAAGAATCAATAAAAAAAGCAGCAATAAAAGCAGTAGAAGATGTGCTGAAAAATAAAGGAACGCGTGTAGTAAAGGAAGAATGTGATGAAACAAAGCAATTATTAAAAGGAATGACTATTACAATTAATCCGGATGGAAGTGTTCAATTTAATAAAAGTGGTGAGAATACAGAACAAGATATGCATAAAGTGATAAATAATATGAGTGAAGATTTAAACTTGATGAAAACTTCAGAAGGTAAAGTGGATATAAATACAAAACACGATAAACATAATGAAAGTGACAATGTAAAAGTAAAAGAAGTAAAAGCAGTCACGGAAGCAGTATCGAATGATAGTAAAAACGTAGAAGAAAAAGCAAAAGCTAAAGCGCAAAAAGCAATGGAAACAGAAATCAATTCTTCTTCATCAAATGAAGACAATAAAAAAGCTGCTGTAGACAATGAAAAATCTATTGAAGAAAATGTAAAAGCTAAAGCGCAAAAAGCAGTGGAAACAGAAATCAATTCTTCTTCATCAAATGAAAAAAACGTTGAAAAAAATGTAAATGATGCTGCGGAAAAAGCAGTGAGAACAGAAATCGATTCTACTTCATCAAATGAAAAAAACGTTAAAAAAAATGTAAATGATGCTGCGGAAAAAAAGGTAACAGAAGAACTAGTAAAAGTGGAAGCTATAAAAGCTGTAGAACAAGCTGTAGAACAAACTGTACAAAATTAAAATAAAGAATAAATTATCATTTATTTTAATTAGTATTCGAAACTATTACTTCTAACTTTATTATCATGATTATCAATTACCAAACGATTTAATGACTCTAGTGATTGACACATATTAAATTGCTCTAATTTATTGCGTTCAAGTTTCATTTTCATTATTTTACTGCATTTATTTTTAAAATCAATTAAGACCAAAATAATACTATCTACCCTAGCTAATATATCTTGAAAATCGGGATACGTTTTTTTAATTGAATATAATCCAGGAATAATTTTATTAATGAAAGTAATAGTATTATTTGTAAAGCTTTTTACATTTTCATAATCTGAACCGGATTCCAAACAAATTAATAAATTATCTAAATCTCCGGCAAAACATTCAAAATCCTTTTTTAAGTATTCACAACTTTTATATCTATCTTGCCCATAATACAACCGTATAGCTCTTTGTAGGTACCCCGCTTCAGTAATAAAATATTTTTCAAATACGGTACCGCGTGATGTTTCAATATCATACTTACCAAATTTATCACCATCTTTTAAACGTGTAAATATATCAAATTCATTTATTTTTGCTGTTACATTATTTTTTACTTCTGAAAATAAAATTATTTTTGTATTATCATAACTCATATATATTATATAATATAGTTTTTTTATATTATAGAATTAAATGTAAGGGATATATCTAGGACTATCATTTTCATAGATAGTTACTTTGAAGGCATCTTGGTATCCTTCAACATAAACAGTATCTCCATTAAATAAATCATTGCATCCGTATTCACTTGTACAGCTTTTTCCATTTTTACTTACTGGTAAACGCACAGCATTAAATTTATCACTCATACAATAATACTGCCATTTACTTCTATTTGCGTGTAATGGTCGTCCCATCAATGGTAAAATTGTTTCCTCCCCATTTATTCTAGTAAGTATTCCAACCTGTGAATAATTGGTATCGTATCCACGTGTTTTTATATTTATTGGAATGCCATGTACCGGTGGTACACCACGAGGATCACTAGAATTCTTAGGATGATACATTCCATCTTTCAAGGGTGGCATAAAAGGGTTACTTAATGATGGAGGGAAAAACATATTCCCATTGTATGTTGGTTGTAAATTTGCAGAATGAGATTCAATTGTTGAATTATCCTTGGGGCCTGGTGAAAATTCAATTTTAAACACTGAGTGGGATTTAAAATATTGTTTAAACAAAAAGTAGAACAATCCAAGAATGATAATTATAAACAATAAAGTAACGTTCTCGATACAAATTACGCCAGGAGCACATTTCTTTGCCATATATATTTATAAGCTATTTATTTTTTACCCTTTAAAAAACCATCAAGTTTCAAATTTTCCAATCCACCCATGTCTTTTACTAAACCTTTTACACTCTTTACCATTGGGGCAATATCTTTAATGGAACCCATCAAACTTTTTTGTTGTTCGATCAAATTTTTCGTTTCATTTGTAAGTTTTTGAATACCACCACCACCTAACATAGATTGTAAATTATCATACGATTGTTCTAGTGTTGCTGCATGGTCAATTCTGGATCCTACTGCACCATCATCATTTCCGTCCAATGATTTGGATGTACTTGATGGTACATTTCTTTGACCGAATTCTTCTTTCTTTTTCTTTTTGCCTCCCTTCTTCTTTTTCTTTTTTCCATGACTCATACCCTCCTTTAAACGCAAATTGGCATATAGCAAATTAGTTGATACTAGAGCAGTAATTAAAATCACAGCCATGTTTTTCGTGAAGAAATTGGCTAAAAGTGCAACAATTACAAAGAATACAACTGAATTCCAATCATTTTTGGCAATAAGTCCTACAATATTGGTTATACCTAAAAACAAAGCAATGTATAACGTGATTTTACTCTTTAAAAACGTGGGCATACTTAATTTCATTTTATATATATAATTTATATAAAATAAAATAATTAATTATCTATTTAATCAGATTTCTCTTTCAAATCAGGGACCATTTCTTGTAGCTTACCCACCATATCACCTAGATTAGACATATCCATACCTTCCTTTTCTTCTTTTAAATGACCCATACCTTCCTTTTTTTTATGATCGCCACAACTCATACTTTCTTGAACCTTGCTACAGCTAAATACAAAGTTAGCAACAAAGATAGCGGCCAACAATGCTAAAGCTTTATGTTTAGTTAGCAAATGAACAACAACAGCGGTTCCGGCAAAAATTCCTAAACAATTGTACGAACGTACCATACCGTATCCAACAACGTTTAATACAGACAATAGAACTAGCGCGATAAATACAAGCTTGTGATTAAGCACTTTCATCAACATGTTTTGCACTTTCTTTAACATTATATATTTTAAGTAGAAAATAATATTTAATAGATATTATTTACTTAGATAGAGTAAAGCTTAAATCATTTATTTGCGCCTCTTCTTCATACCTCGTCTCTTCACGCTCTTTCTACCACGTCTCTTCTTACTTCCACGTCTCTTTACACTCTTTTTACCTCGCTTCTTCTTGCTTCCTCGCAATTTCTTACTTTTGCGCTTAATTACCTTAGATCCATAACCATAAGGATAATTTTTCACCGTCCTGGGGCCAAAACATCGATAACAACAACCTTCTTTTGGATTTGCTTTCGTTACGTCTTTGCGCCAGCACGAGTCTTTACATCCCGCTACACATCCTCTGTCGCTAGAAGAATTTGAACGAGTTCTATTCATAGATGGTATCGTTGGTGCTTTTGCTGTGATGGTTCGTCTACTCATATGTGTATAATATTATATTATATATTATATTATAACAGCTATATTATTGATTTATTTGCGGGCCTTACGAGTTCTGCGACCTCTCTTCTTACCCCTGCGGCTCTTGCGACCACGACGAGCAGTTTTACGCTTAGCTACCTTAGATTTGCGAGATTTACGACCACGAGATTTGCGGCCACGACGTTTTCCACCAGATAAACTGAATGCCATATATTATATGTTAAGATTATTTATTCGTTCGGAAAGATTTTTACGCATATTGTCTAAATAGTCCATTTCTTTTTTATTTCTAGCTATTTTAATATCGGCTAAATCATCTGTTTTTTGAATATGCGCATTCTTTAAATTCTTGTTCATTTTTAATAGGTAGTGAATTATTATCTCAATTTGATTTTTATTTTGTTCTAATTTATTTACTAAATTCATTCTAGTTGTAAGCAAATTTTTTAATGCTTCTTCTAAATATCTATTAGTTTTCATCTTTTTTCTAGTATCGATTATCATTGATATTAATTGTTGCTCATATTGGTTTTGCATAATCATATAAAATATGTTTCTATTAAAATGTATAATTCTATATTTAATTATTTTATTTATGTGATTTGAAATAATTTTTTTTGCAATCACATTATGTAAGTGATAAAATAAGTATTTAAAAAATATGTAGGTTTAGATCTCGTCACATAAATATATTTATTGAATATATTTAAATCTATCCTGATATTATTTAGGATGTCAAAGAACACAGAACCGTTGTTAACAGAAAATCCAGATAGGTACGTTATGTTTCCTATTTCTGACCAGGATATTTGGGGTATGTACAAAAAAATGATGAACTGCTTTTGGAGGGCCGAAGAAATTGATTTTTCAAAGGATTTGAGCCATTGGAATTCATTGAATGAAAAAGAACAATATTTTATTAAGATGGTATTAGCTTTCTTTGCCGCATCAGACGGGATCGTTTTGGAAAATCTAGGCATGCGATTTTTAAGCGAAGTACAATTACCAGAAGCAAGAGCTACATATGGCTTTCAATTGATGATGGAAAATATTCACAGCGAAAGTTATAGTTTGCTAATCGATACTTATATTAAAGATGAAAAAGAAAAAACAAAGATATTCAAAGCACTAGACCATTTTCCATGTATAAAAAAGAAAGCAGATTGGGCAATTAAATGGATTAATGATAATCGTAGTGGATTTGCTACAAGATTGGCAGCATTTGCGTGTGTTGAAGGCATATTTTTCAGTGGTAGTTTTTGTAGTATTTATTGGTTGAAAAAACGTGGATTGATGCCAGGATTAACATTCAGTAACGAATTGATTGCAAGAGATGAAGGTATGCACACTGATTTTGCTGTTATGTTATTTAAGAAGTTAAACAAAAAACCGAAAAAAGCGAAAATACACGATTTGTTCAAAGAAGCGGTGGCAATTGAAAAAGAATTTATTTGCGAAGCGTTGCCTTGTAAATTGATAGGTATGAATGCGAAATTGATGAGTCAATACATCGAGTTTGTAGCGGATAGATTATTGTCGCAATTGGGATATGATAAGATATGGAATACTGGAAATCCATTTGATTTCATGGAAATGATATCCCTTGAAGGAAAAACAAATTTCTTTGAGAAGCGTGTAGGTGATTATAGCCTGGTTAGTGATCAAAAAACGGAGGAAGTTTTTGATGAAATTGATGATGAAGATTTTTAAATATAATTAATTAATAATTGATAATTAATTATAACTATGTATTTTGATTGAATTTTTTATTGAAAGGTTCATAGTCCATTAAAACTTGTAATGTGTCAAAAATAAAAGTATTTGTTCTATATTCTTTTTCCTGGTATTTTGCAATTGCCCAATCTTCACTTAACTCGTCTTTAATTTGATCGAATTTGTTTTCAACTAAATCTTTGGTATTTCTACGTGACAATGCATATAATCTACCGTTTGTAAATGGTAAGCCATCACCTACGATATATCCTTGCGGGAAACCATCGTCTCTATGGACACGGGGTTGATATGTTTCTACCTTTTCTTCCATATTAAATATACGACCAACATAATCAGGTTTTGATTGGACAAGATTTTGATGCATATAATCGAACAATTGTGGGAAAATAAGTCGTTGATCATCATCGGTTTTAATTAAGTATTTGAAGTCATAGTTTTCGTATACTGCTTTGAATGCCATAATAGTTTTATGTGCTAATGATAAATAGTCGTCTTTTGTGTTTGTATATATAATATGTTCATTTTCATTAATTATGTATTTTTTTCCACGATGTTTTTTGAATTTAAATAAGTTTTGGTTACCTTCTACATGAAACCATCGCATACCTTTTAATATCTTATTATCATTTAAAAATTGTTTTATTTGTCCTTTGCGTCTTATGTCTCTGTATTTTTTACAAGACAATATAACAAGTATATATTCATCTTTATAAGAATTATCCATAATATATTAATTGTAAAAATGTTTTTATATATTTATTCGGAACTTAATTTAGAAGTTATACCACCATCTATAATTAAATTAGATCCATTAATAAATGTATTGTTATTGATAAACCAACATGTTTCTGCTATTTGTTGTGATTCTCCTATTTTTTTTAAAGGATGCTTTGATATTAATGTATCTAATTGTTCCTTATTTAAATGTGCCTTTAACATCTTTGTATTTATTGCTCCCGGAGATATACAATTAACGCGTACATTAAAATCTGCCAAATCAATTGCTAGATTTTTTGTTAATCCAGTTATTGCAGCTTTCGTAGAAGCATAACTTGCTATATTTTTTGAGGTACATATTGAATGGACAGAAGATATATTAATTATATTTACATCATATAATTTTAATAACTCAATTCCATATTTTATAATCAAAAATATAGCTCGTACATTACATTTATAACTGTTGTCCCATTCATCGATTGAATAATCCCAAATAGGCTTACAACATTGATATGCAGCACAATTTATTACACATAGTTTATTAATATTTTTAAATGAATTATATATGTCCGACATCATATTTTTTATGGAACCATTATCAATCAAATCTACAGAATAATACTTATCTATATAGTTGTTTTTTTTGTTTTGAATATCCGTACCTATTATCATCCATTCTTTTTCTTTAAAATATTTGCATATTTCTTTTCCTATATCACCATTTGCACCAGTTAAAAATAATATATTCATATAATAATTTATTATTAGTTATTAAATAGTTATTATTATTATTATTATGAATTATAAAGGTCCGAAAATAGTAGCTTTATTATTATTACCGAGTATAACAGGAAATATTTTATTATTTTATGCAAATTCAATAATTGAATTTCCCGAAAATAAACCTAGTAATAGTAATACTAAAGAAATTCCATTTTTTTATAAATTTAGAGGGACCTAATTTTATGAATGTTTTGAGCTAATTCAAAATCATCGGGCCAATCGATATCAGTAGACTCAATATCATTCATTTTATACATATAGGCTGTTTTTGCTATTCTAGCTTTGAATTTAAATAAACTTTCTTTTGTGAATAAATACATACAAGAATTTTCTTCATATATTGGATCTAATTCTTGTGTTGGTATTAATTTGAAGCGATTGTGATTCATATCGTTTCCATTTTTATCATAAAATCTGGTATGATGAGTTTTAACAGAGAACATACTCTCATAACCCTCTTCTTTTTTCTTTAAAAAAATTTCAATTGCATCATTTATTGTAGTTGTTTTAAGCATTGGATTTGTCGTATGTGTTTGAAAATAATAATCCGCATCCAATTTTAAATCTTCAATAACATTTATAAAAAGGTCATTTGTTGGTATATGACCACCTTGTAAATGTTTTGGTCTATTATATAAAATTATTTTATCAATTTTCTCAAAATACATTGGTACAAGTTTTTTGATGGTCGGAGAATCCGTATCAATTATAATTTTATTAATATAATTACAATTTAAAACTGTTTTTATTATCCAATAAAATAATGGTTTTCCATTAAAATCTTTATAATTTTTACCTGGAACACGCTCTGAATTATGTTTTATTGGTATTATAGCGTATATTTTCATTATAAATAATATAAAAATAATTATATTTAAATTATTATAATATGATTAGTGTTTTATTAACATGCCCTCCGATGATTAATCAAATAGAGAATTTGAAAAATGAAATAAAAAAATATAATTTTAAAATAGATATTCCGAAGTTTACAGCAGTGATGAGTGAAGATGAGTTATGTGAAATTATAGGTAATTATGATGCTTGGATAATTGGTGATGATCCGTGTAGTGAAAAGGTAATAGAAACAGGTGTAAAGGGGAAATTGAAAGCACTAGTAAAATGGGGTGTAGGAGTAGATAATGTAGATTTCGAGGCTTGTAAAAAATACAATATTCCAGTAACAAATACACCGGGTATGTTTGGAGAAGAAGTATCGGATATTGCAATAAATTATCTTTTAACACTTACAAGAGAAACACATTTAATAAATAAAAGAGTTAGAGAGGGCATATGGTATAAACCGGCTGGTACAACACTCACGGGAAGAAAAGTGGCTTTAATTGGATTTGGTGATATTGGTAGGTGTGTTGCAAGAAAATGTTTGGTGTTTAAATTGCAAGTTAGTGTTAGTGACCCAGGATTTTATCATGATCCAGAAAGAAACAATGAAATAAAATGCAAATATAATGAAGAATTAGAAATTCCAAATAATATTCAAAAAGTAAATATATGCGACAATTTACAAAAAGCAGTACACGGGTGTGATTATATTATAGTTACTTGTTCACTTAATAAACATACAAATAAAATGATTAATAAATCAGTTATAAAATTAGCGAATAAAGGGGTAATAATTATAAATGTTGCTAGGGGTCCGATAGTTGTGGAAGATGATGTAATAGAATTATTGGATGAAGGCTATATTAAATCAGTAGGTTTTGATGTATTTGAAGAAGAACCATTACAACAAAATAGCAAATTAATGAATTATGAACAAAATATTTACGGATCACATAATGGCTCTAATACAGTTGATGCTGTATTAAAAACAAGTAGAATAACACTTGATAAATTAATAAGTATCCTTTAAATATTCAGAAAAAATAAGATTATAATAATATATGCATTTATCATTATTATGAAGAGGAATAAGTGTAAATAACAAACTTTTTGTTATTGTTTTTAAATTTTGAAAGTCTTCTTGAGTTAATTTACTTAAAAAGTGTTTTTTGAAAAGACCGACCATTTTACCATGATACTTATTTGTAATAGTTTTATTATTTAAAATAAGGTCATAACCAATAAGAGATTGATATAATTTTGCCCAATCATATAACAAGTCACCATAAATAGATAATATTCCATTAAGATTGCCTCTCATATCAATAAATTTAATTTTTTCATGTGTATTTATTAGTATATTTGATAAAACAGTATCACCGTGGATAATGGTTTTTCTCCCTTTATTATTAGACTTATAACAAATTAATGATTCTCTTAATTTACGATATACAAAATCACTTTGTGGAAATTTAGAATAATCAAAATTTTTGTATCTTTTATCTAATTTTTCTACGTAATTAGAATATATATCTACATTATTAGTATCTGGGAGTTCTAAAGAATGTATTCTGTGAATTGTATCCATAATAGCGATTAGATTGTTTTCAGTAAGGAGCTCACTTGTTAATAAAGAAGAAGCAGTAATGCCTTTAATTTTCTCGATTTTATACCATTTATTATTAGGGTGATAGTCTAAAAATATAGGAAAAATATCTTTTATTTCATTAGGAATATTTTTATAATAATAAATTTCACCAGAAAGATTGTCAGATATTTTTTTATAACTCTCTATAATATTGTGTTGAATTGTATTAAAATCTCTTGGTTCAATTTTATCATTATAATATCCCAATTCTTTATCCAAATCACTATAAGCAGAAATAGCTAGGTCATCAATATAAAAATCAGCATAGGGTTTTCCAAAATAAATTTCATCATATGGAATATCAAATTTTTTTAATGTTTCAAAGGTAATAATGCCTATATCTGCTAATAATTTACCAACATTCCCACTATGAGTTTTCATTCTTCTAGCAGTATAAATAATAATAGTATTACCGAATCTTTTTAATGTTTTTAAAATATTAATATTTTTTTGAATGGGTTCAACAGTAGTATAATCGCCAGCAACTTTGGGATAAGTAACCAATGTATTATCAAAATCAAAACAAATTCTTTTATTTTTAATTTTACATGAAAAATTATTACAATTTATAACAGGAAAGTTATTGCAAAATATTCTTACTTGAGTAGGTGTTCCAAGACACACCCATTTATTTTTTTCAATAGTAGAGTTATTAAATATATTATTATCTTTGATCATTAGATCAATAATATTAGATGTATAAAATTCACCTTTTTGTAATATATTATTTTCAATACAAATATTAGTGTATTTAAGTAACGATTTATATGAATTAAAACCATAAGCTCCTGTGCAGGCTAAATTAGATATTTTATCTTTTTCTACAATTTTTGTAATGTTTTTATTTTCATTAAGTTCTATATATGAATAAATAGGATTTACATTAAGGTCTTCGATAGTAAATATTTTATTTTCCTTATTCCAAAGTTGAAGAATATCAATATTATAAAAATTATCTCCATCTAAACACAAAATAGGTTCATCTGGAATATTTAATTTGGAAAGAGCAATATTAATAGTTTCAGCTGCCCCTCTTGTATTTTTTTCTAAACAAAAAAATATAAAATTAATATGAGGATATGCTTTTTTAAGACGATCTTCAATTCGAAATGATTTATATTCTTTATTATAGGGAATATAAACCAATTCATCAGTAATATTTAAATTATTTAATAAATAATGTATGATAGGGGTGCCAAAAACATTTATAAATGCTTTTGGATTAGTATATCCATTTTGTTTAAATCTTTGTCCTGTTCCTCCAAGTGGTATCAAAATCATTTTATATATATAAATCAAATTATTTTTAGATAAGAATTTCAGATATTATTTAAACTTTGAAAAATCACTGTCTAAAAAATATTATACATGCGTTAATTGTTGTATTTGTTCGCTTGTTAAACCATATTCATAAAAAAATTCTTCAGGAATATTATGTCTATCAATTGAACCAAACTTAAGTTTTCTTAGAACTTCTTGATGAATACCACATTTAATATTATCAGCTCTAAAAAATTTTTCTTTTTTCATTATTTTATATACAAAATCTTTAATACTTAATTTATACTCAAATAATTTGGAAAAAAGTAATGAATTTTCTTGTGACATAATAAAATGAAAATCTTCATTCAGAGAGTCGTTTACATAGATAAAATCTTTATTATAATTAGATATAATTATATCTTTCCATAATAAAACATCTGGTCTATAAATAATAACTCTATCATAATTAATATTATTTACCCCGGAAAATTCAAGCATAATTTCCAGTGATTTTTTTATAGATAATTTTTGTGCAGTATATCCATATCTAACAATTTTATTTTTGTTTATCATATCTATATATTGTGTTTGATCTTCAAATAAAGTTTTTTTTGGTTTGTACAATCTTATTAAGTCTTCTTCCAAATCACAATTCCATGATTGAATAAAAAAATCAAATTCATAATTAGGATTTACTTGTATTATATGTTTCATTATTGAATTATAACTGCTTTCATAAGGAACATAGGGATTACTAGAATAAAGTAAGTTAGTATTATCATCTTCATTAAACCAAGTTTTAATTTTACTAATACCCCCTCTTAAACAAATAGCAATTCTTTTTTTCATTTAATATATTAAATACATAATATTAAAATTATCTTAAATATTAATTAATTTTTATTACACTTTAAATCTCTGTAATTATTTAAACCTATCATTAATTTCTCTTAATATATATATAATTATTTGATTGTACATCAGTATTACTTGAAAAAAATCCATCAATCATAAAATTTATTTCATTTTCATTGATATTTAAATCTTTATAAATAAAATGACCGGGACCGTGTGGATAATAATTTTCTGATTTTTTTAATGCTGATATTAAAATATTATTATATTTTTTTGGAAAAATATAAATCAAATCACTTACTTTTTTTTGTTTAATCCACATCTCCTCCAAATCTTTAAAAGCTAAATTTATATTATTGTAATTAATAGACCAATTATTTAAATACTTAATAAAAGATACATCAAATCTTGTATTAATAATTAAATCATAGTCTTCATCTACTAATTCTAATGACTTTATGATAGAATAAGATATTTTTTTACTAATTTCTTTTTCAAAATTATATTTTTTTAGATTATAATTTGAAAAAATGGATAGAAGTTTTTTATCTTCATAATCATTAACACTATATGTATGTATATAGATATCGATGTTCAAAGGTGTAATACCTAGACTATTTATAGAATCTAAATGATTTTTAAATATTTCTGAATTGAAATTATTTTTTTTTCTTACTTTCATCATATTATTCTCCAACCCATTTCTTTTATAAAATCCTCTATATACTAATGCTACACGTTTCATTTACTATATATAATTAAAATATAATAAATGATTATAATCTTAGAAAATATATTCTTTAAAAATAAATAAATTTTAATACTTACGAAAAATAAGTTTAAATTTCAAAAAAGAAATATTCTTCTAATATATAAATGTCAAAATCACTAATTGATCTTAGAAAACGCCCTCATCCTCCATCTCGTAGTTTACAGGAATATATTAATAAATGTTTAGATTATAAAGCTATTCAACTTAATAAATCTTTAAATAAATATTTTATTACTGATACTGAAATAGTATTAAAGAATTTTATTAAAATAAAAAGTATACATGATATTGATAGTAAAAAAATTAAAGATTCTTTATTTTTTATTTATTTTGAAACGGATGATCAATATCTTCCTCACTTAGATAAATTAATTAAAGAAGGTGGAAAACTAGTAATTCACAAGGATTACCGTAAACATAATTACATAAATAGTAATTATAATTGCAAATTAGCATTACTAGACACTATTAATACTCCTTGTCCTTCGCATTATAATGAGATAATACATCAAAATATTTGTCAGGCATTAGAACAAACAAAACATTTAGAAGGTGACTATGTAGAAATAGGTGTTTATAAAGGTGGAAGTGCACTGACAGCTTTAAATTATATGAAACACGCGAATATAAAAAAAAAATCTTATTTTTTTGATACGTTTGATGGTTTTGATTATGAAGAGGCCACAAACTCTACAGAAACTCATTGGAATAAAAATAATAACCATCATAAATTATGGGGTGTAGATAAAACAATGCAAAAAATACAAAAATTGCTAGAATCAAAATGTCCCAATCAAGACTTCGAATTAATAAAATCAAATATTTGTAGAGATAGGTTACCTGATAAAATAAAAAAAATTGTTGTTGCAAATATAGATGTTGATATATTAGAGGCAACTGAAGATGCTTTGAATAAAGTACATAAAAAAATAGTTAAAGGGGGTATTATCATTTGTGAAGATCCTACATCTACACCTGGTTTAATTGGAGCTTTTTATGCTATGGAAAAATTTTTACAGTCATTAGAAGGAAAAAATTATATGAAATTACATTTGCTTGGGCAATATTTTTTAATCAAATTATAATAATTATATAAAATATTTAAGATAATTTTATATATATAGTAAATGAAACATGTAGCAATATGTTTGCGAGGTATATGTAAAAATACAAATATAAATAATAAAACAAACAAAAAAGAAATTATTGATTATTCTCTATGTTTTAAAAGTATTTTCAATAATATAATAAATTGTAATAAAAATTATACATTTGATTTTTATTTACATGGTTGGATAGGCAACGATGAAGATATTAAAAATATAATAAATGATTATAATCCCAAGAAATATACTCTTGAAAAACAAATAAATTTTCAAAAAGAATTTGAAAATATACCAAAAAAAGATTCAATTGTAAAAGAACGATATAAACACATGAAAAATAAAAAAAATTTAAATATTGATCTATATTTTCAAAATATTTATTCATATGCGTATTCAATAAGTAAATCTATTGAATTATTAGATAAAAATATAGAATATGAATATATTATTTCATTACGATATGATTGTAGCATAAATAAACAAATAAAATTATCTGTATTAGAAAAAAGCAGTGTATATACTGATTATACAGGAGGACATTCCCCTTTATTTTTTGGTGATTTTATTTTTATAGGCTCAAAAGAAAATATGACTCATTTTAAAGATTTTTACAATTTTTTAAAAACAAAGATATATCATAATATTGATTATAAAAATTGGACAAAAGAAATAATATTAAATAGAAAAAATAAAAGAGGTAGATATGAGCATGGAATATATAGTAATCAAATGATAATTGCTTATTATATTCAACAATTTATTAAATATTGTAATGTAATTTCTTATGTAAATTGTAGTATAAATAAAACTACTCTATGAATTTAATATTTGAATATTTATCTTTTATTGAATATTCATATATAGCTTTGTTTTTCCAATAAGAATTTGGATATAAATTAACTTTTTTATTTAATAATAAGCCAGCAATCGCAACATGTAATCTGTTTGTGTTAATTTCTTCGTAATCGGCCAAATAATTAAATACCTTTTTACAAGTTTCATGTATAACATTTAAATTAGAAGTATTATTACTTATACCCTGTCTTAGTGTTTGAGAAATATCATTATTGTTATTTGGTATTTTTATAGACGTTCTTTCACCATCAAGCCTAAAACAGTTACAGGAACCGTGTCCTTTTTTTTGGAAATGTTTTAAATATTGAGCATCAATATGCAACGCCATATCTTTGAAAACAAAAACACTATTTTTTTTTTTAATATGTTTTTTTACGTATTCATACGAATACATTTCTCTGCATAAAAGAGTTACATTTTCATTTAAATTTTGAATTAATTTATCCTCTTTATTTATTGTGTGTGGAAGAACAACAATTTCATTTTTTTCTTGATTGTTTAAAATAAACTTCTTACAACTTTTATAAATACCTACTAAATTGCCACCACCTGCGTAAAATAAAATTTTGTTAACATATGTTTGATTTATGTTGCCTATTTCGAAATCAATACCAATGGAATTAAATAAAAAAAAAGTTCCCAATGCTATAAGAGAATCTCCTGCATTTCCAGGATTGGGAATGTAAATAATTTTTTTATTTAAATAATTCTTTAAAAAATCTCGTATATTGTTTTTTTCCATTATTATACTTATACTTATAATTATAAATTAACTTTAAATTCTATTTTTTTATTATTTGAATTATATAATAATTTTTGATTATTACGATTGGGAGGACCGCGTAATTTTTCATTATGACTGTAGTGTATAACATAACAATTTGGTTGAATTAAATTTGTATAAATTGTATCTACTCCATTTTTTTTTAGTCTTTTTTGAAGTTCGCGTTCTTCCCATCCAAATCCTATCATTTTTGTATTAAAACCACCACATTGCACAAAAACATTTTTATTTATTACATAACAAGCACTATACGGAGTATATTTGTCTCTTATTAAGCTATTACCATTAAAAGTTTTTTCGGATTCATACAATGGTAGGCCTACAAACGATTTATTTAAATTAATATAATTTAATCCATTTAACAAATTATCCCAAAATGATATTGTATAAATAAAATCTATGTCCGATAATATAATGGTTTCAGTTGTTGATTTATCTACACCAAAATTTAATAACACTGCTCTAGACCATACATTTTTAATATCGACAACATGATGTGTTATATGACTATCCTTCTTTAATAAAGTAGTATCAATCATATTATCAGATTTTCCTTCAACAACTATTAATTTTACATTATATTTTTTAAAAAAAAAGTTATTTAAATTATAATATAGCTGAAATCTTTTCGGTCTATTTTTTAAACAAAGAACAATTGTTATATCTTCAAAATTTATATTATTATACTTTATATCACTCTTTTTTTCTATATTTTTACCAAAATAATTATCATATATAAATTTATGTTTGTTTTTTACTACTATATTACTTTCATTTATTGAACTACTAATAATATTATTTAAATAATTACACACATTATTAATTTCCAATTCAGGATTATTTCTAATATTTTCATTCATTATAAAGAAATAACATTATTTATTTTTATATAAAAATAACTATAAATTTATAAAATATATAGTATAAAAAGTATTTACTTATATATTTATAAATGACAAATATTGAAGAGAGTGATATAATTTTTGAGTTTACGCAAAAATTTTTTCAAAAAAATATAAATGAAGATGAAAAAATAATGATAGATGTTGGGGCTGCCACAGGAAGAGCTTGTATACCATTCGCTTTAAAAGGGTGGAGTGTATATGCTTTTGAACCGAATCTATTTTTTTATAACCACAGAGGTACGCAATTGAAAAGATATATATTATCCGGAAGAACAAATATTACTCTAGAAAATTATGCTGTTAGTGAAAAAAACGACACACAAATACCTTTCTATATAAGTAATGAGTCTCTTGGTATAAGCTCTATTACAAAATGGCATAATACACATAAAGAAGCAAATTTTTATG
>Ga0163109_10001302_pt1 | contig 19823 bp, 19 predicted proteins | sample CRUFie1St13metaG_FD_108704 | JGI IMG/M metagenome (GOLD analysis project Ga0163109, IMG submission 108704) | Marine microbial communities from the Costa Rica Dome - CRUD Field 142mm St13 metaG | ecosystem: Environmental > Aquatic > Marine > Oceanic > Photic zone | place: Costa Rica: the Eastern... | reverse complement strand
TTCTTCTTCAGATTCTTCTTCATCCGCTTGTTCTTCTTCAGATTCTTCCTCTTCGGAATAATCAGTGAAGTCATTATTGGGAAAAAAGGTTGGTTTTTCTTTATTTTCCGGAACATTTTGATTGGATAATACAGATGGTTGAGATGGTGACGATATATTTTTTTTAACAGATTCTTTTAATGACTCTTCCTCTTCCTCTTCCTCTTCAGAATAATCAGTGAGATCATTATTGGGAAAAAAGGTAGGTTTTTCTTTCTTATCTTTTTGAAGTTCGTCTTGTTCTTCCTCCACTTGTTCTTTCTCCAATTGTTCTTCTTCAGATTCTTCTTCTTCAGATTGTTCTTCTTCAGATTGTTCTTCTTCAGATTCTTCTTCTTCAGAGTCTTCTTCAGAGTCTTCTTCTTCATTATCATAACCATCACCGTTTACCAAAAGTTTACCTAACATTTTTTCATAATTATCAAAACGGTTTTTCTTATTTGCGTTTATTTTATCATCATTATTAACAGGTTTTTTTTGTTTATTCTTGTCATCTTTTACAATCAAATCCATTGTCAAATCATCAACTGCATCAAATTCTCCAAAATAATTTTTGATTTCTGAAGATTCTACAAGTTTGCAGTTAATGAGTAAAAAATTATTCAAAAATAACAATATTGAATCAATATACTCAAACTTGTTTACTAATTTCACATCAAAAGCTACAATATTTCTTTCGTTAGTTTTCTTGAAATCAATCTCAAATCCAGTATTATGCAACAGTTCTTTATATCTTTTTTTTTTTCCGCCTTCGCTCAGATGATCTGTTTCCTCGATACTTTTTAAAAAATTTTTAATATATTTGTGCATTTCTTCTTTATCCTTATTTGCCGACAATTCCATACATTGTTCAAGAATATCTTCATAATCTGTATTAATTTTTACCAGTTTGGTGATTGTGGCATCGATATCGCTCAGTCTATCATAATTGGATACTCGTTTGTAATTCAAAGTGGACGCAATATCTTTTTTAGTGTCAAGTTTTTTTGAATTTTTAGGGATTTTTGTAAAAATACCGGGAAAATATTTCGTATCTAACTTGTGACTACGTTTCTTAAGACTACCAGAATATTGTATTTCAATAATCTTAATATTTTCTTCTTTAATATTATCAAATTCGTTATATACCAAAGAAGTTGGATCAAAATATTTAATAAATAACGAAAGTAATTTATTCAAAATATTAGCCGAATATTTTGTTAATCTATCATAATCGTGAATATCATAATTATCGGAATCAAGATTTTCAAAACTACAATATATTTCTCCATCAGAATTTACATGAAATAGTGTTTTTCTGTTATCTTTTTTTTTATCTACTACAATTAGAGAAACTGATTTTTCTTTTTTTATTTTTTGTTTATATTTCTTGATTTCATCTATAGGAAAAAATGGGATCTTATTTCCATATTTGTCTTTATTTGGACAAAACAAACGATAAACATTTTCCAAACCCCGTCCCGGATTAAACTTGGCAAGCGGCATTGATTCATTGCATTGAAGTTTTCTGAAAAATATCTCTAGTGGAAATATAATACTGCTTTTAGGCTTATATGTGAATTCTATATTTGTTATTTTGGTATTGTTGCGAATATCTTCAGAAATTTTATCAGAATAATTTTCAAAAAAAGACATATGAGTATTTATTAATTTATTGTAATTTTCATATTTATCCGCCAATCCTTTGTCAGAAGTGTCTAAATCATCAGACGAAAATATTTTTTTTGAGTGCAAAGATTTAAAATAAATATTCATGGTATCTTCTACTGAAAGCATATCTTGGGTTTCAACATATGCTAAATATTCTTTCACAGGAAGACAATATACAATATTTTCTTTAATATCGCCATATTCAAAAAATAGTTCCGAATTCTTTTCACCAACACTCAAAAAAGTATAATGAAATGGGTTTTCCAACGGATTTACCACAAATTCATGATGATATGTATTATAATCTACGCCCAACGGAATGTTCACATAACCATCTATATATTCTCCCATTTTTTCATTCAAATACTCAATTGAATAATCGTCTTGTTTATCATAATCATCGTATTTAAGATTAAAGTTTTTTAAAATACATAAAAAAGTTCTATAATGAATATAACCATCTGGCTGTTTGTTATTATTAAGTAATTCACGAACATTTATTTTTATTTTACGTTTTACAAAAAAATAATAATTTTCTATATTTTTGTCACTTAATTGAGAAATTAGTTTAAATTTAACATTCTCAATCACATCATCTTTGTAAATATTCGTTTTTTGCGATTCAGACACAACTCCTTCATATTGAATTTCTTCGTTACCTTCTTGTGTTGAATAACTAATAATTTTTGAAATATTATTTTCATTATTCAACAAATATAGTTTAAAAGGTTCGTAATTCATTTATATATAGAATATAAGATTAATTATGAACAAAACTTTAAATATTATTGCTTGTTGCGACAAAAATATGGGAATTGGAATAGACAATAAACTGCCGTGGAAAATTGCAAGTGAGATGAACCTCTTTAAAGAAAAGACAATTGGTAATGGGAACAATTGTGTTATCATGGGAAAAAATACATATATAAGTATTCCTGAAAAATATCGCCCGCTTTGCAAACGTCATAATTGTATTGTTTCAAATACTTATCAACTTACTGATAATGATGTGGATTGTAAAATAATAAAAAATATGAATGAGGATTTATTTTATTTATTAAATAATACAGATTACGATACTTATTGGATTATTGGCGGTTCAAGCATTTATTATGAAGTAATTACAAATTACTCATATATGATTAATGAAATACATATTTCAATATTGGAAAAAAATTATAATTGTAATAAATTTTTTCCGGTCATATGCGAATCGAAATTCATTTTAAAAGACAAAAGACAAAACGAAAAGGACAAATATACCCACTATATTTATAAAAATAATGTAATACAAGAATAAAACTCATCTGTGTAAAGAATTTACAAATATATTTATGATATCTAAATAATAATCCAGTGCGCCTAAAATACAGTCTCTATCGTATTTTATAGCATCATATCTTAATAATATAATATTTGTATCATAGACAATATATACAGAGAACAATAATAATGCAAAAATTCTAAGATAAAGGTCGGATGATTTAGAATAAGGTATAAAATAATTCATAATCCGAACAATAATCAAAAACAACAAAAGGAAAAACAATATTACTCCTAGCCACGATAAATCAACATTAAAATATACCATTATAAATCCAACAAGAAGCATTAATAAAAATAAAACTCCGGTAAATACTAATGCGCTTAGTATTGTATTACCGCGCAAATACTTAAGATTATATCCTAAAAATAAGCCTTGTAAAATACTGAATAAAACGAATAATAACGAACGTTGCATAAAAGACAAATTATAAGATGACATCGTAAAAATGAGTGCAATTGCAAAAAATAAAAATAACAAACTATTCAACAAATTTGAACTATTTTGTCTTTTTTTTATAAATTCACTTCTGTAAATAATTATGAATGTTAAAGATGTAACTACTAACTGAAATAATAATGTTGTAAATATACATTTCAAAAGACCTTTTTTTTTGTGTATTAGTTTTGAAAAATTTTTCAATGAACTCATTTATATAATATAAAAGATTAATTATAAGTTAAATATATATGTTATAAGTTAAATATATATGTTATAAGTTAAATATATATAATGAACAAACTCGTAATTATTATTGTGAGATATAGAGAAAGCATAGAATGGATCAAAGAATTAAATATAAACTATGAAATTATTATTTATAACAAAGGGGATCAAATAAATGAGGTGTTTACACAAAATATTCGTATAAAAAATGTTGAAAACACAGGAAGAGAAAGTGAAGGATATTTAAGATTTATGATAGAAGAATATAATAATATTGATGATAAAGCTTACTATGTATTTTTACAAGCAGACCCATTTGACCATTGCAAAAACATAATAAATAAACTTAAACGCTTATCAGAACTAACTTGTTTAAAAAAATTTGTTCATCTTGGTGATTTGAATTGTATTGATTTAGATGGGGTTTCACGCTCAAATCTCCGAAATCTCGCAAACAATATCATAAATCAAATTACTAATTTGGAGAATTTTGAGAAGGACAACGATAAACTATTATGTAATGTACTTTTGGACGAACATTCAAGATTTAAGATTATAAAAGAACATTTTGTAAATAAGTCAAAACACAGACAAGAAATTAGAAATACTCATATTGATAAAGTAAGACAAATATACAATTGGTCTGAAGGTGCATTGTTTGCCGTAGCAGGTGTAAATATATCAACAAATAAAATAGAGTTTTACAAAAACCTTAAAGATTCACTGCTTGCATGCAAAGAAACCGATCTAGGGTACCTATATGAAAGATATTGGTGTTTATTTATTATTAATTAATATCATAAAACAAAATTGTAAATATACATTTCATAATCTTTCTTATTTGTTTTCTTTTTTACACCTTTTACCATATAAGATATATATTAGTGATCAAAATAAGGATTGTCTTTTATTTTCATACCACAGTAGTTAGTTTTATTTTTTTTGTAGTCAACTGGGGTATATATGCCAATTTTTTCAGCCTCTTGTAATAAAAATTTAAAATTATCCCAAAATTCTTTTGTATGTCCAATTGATTTGCTCGCTACATGCGACAACTCATGTAACGCGACAAACATTAATGTATTTTTGTCAATTAAACTATCCAAATCCTTTTTGTCTTTTCCCAAACAAAAAGCTATTTTTTCACCTTTATTTTCACTGTATGCAGTATACTCACTTGTTGGTAGTATCTCCATTATTTTACGAGGATTGTATTTTTTATGCAACACAGAAACATTTTCCATTTCAGGATATTTTTTATGAAGATGTTCAACAAGTTTGCTCATATTTTGAGTAGTGGATGCTAACAAATCACTTGCATCCTTTATTTTTTCTCTTTCGCGAACACAATATTTTTTACCATCAACGTCTGAAATAATGCATTTTAGTTGAAATATATCACTATCATAGTATATTTTTATGGAAATAAAAATAGTCATAAAGACAAGTATGTAACAAACCACTTCTTCATTCATTATTATTTAAATAGAAATAAAAAAACTTATATTTAAATAATTGATTAAATATTACTAATGTTTCACAAAAACATTGGCTTATTCAAATACTCCCCCGATTTCTAATGATTTTCTTGTAGTATCAGCATCAATTGTTGACTCATTCCACGGACCAGTGTTTACCTTCTGTATAACCGGTTCTGAACGCACCTGAAGATTCGCGTTTCTAAGCGACGAACCAACAGTGTTTGTTCCAAAATTATGACCCGCGCTTAAAAACGAAACATTTTCTAATCCTTTGCTCGGGGCAATGTTCGACCATTCAGAGTCAGAAGGTAATAATTCTTTCGGGTTCATTACCGGCTCATTGTTACACGAAGTAACTTTCGGCTTAGTAGCCTCCATCCCACTAACACTGAGGTAATCATTAGTTTCTGGGGCGCTGGCACCAACCACGCCAGAAGAAGGCCCGGCTTGGTCTGCAGGAGATCCCTCGCCATTTTCCACTTCAGATTCAAGTGAGTAAGGAGACATATTCTTCATTCCAGCTCCAGTGAAACTTTTGACCTTGTTGTATTTCATTAAAAACATAACTAAAGCCGCCGCAAGCGCTAAACCAACTATTACATTAAAAGGCATATCCTTCTTTTTTCCGAAAAGTTTTTTGAAGTTCATTATATAAAATATAATATAAAATATTTTTACCAATATTCATTAATTAAAATATGTTTTCATCCTCGGAACTTTCACTTTCAGTGTCTGAGGATGAATATTCGTCCTCGCTATCGCTGAAAATGTCCTCGTAATCTAAAATTTCCGTTCCTACGTTTTTGTTATCACATATCTTCTCAATTTCTCTGATTTTATTTTCTTTAATTTGACCTAAAATATACTTGTATATTACCATATAATCTTCTACATCCATCTTTATCTTAGATTCGTCTAAATCCGATGTGTCAAAATCTAACTCAACTAACTCATCTTGTTTTACAGGAGGAGATTCTTCTACAGTGGGGGATTCTTCTACAGGCGGAGATTCTTCTACAGACGGAGATTCTTCTACATGCGGAGATTCTTCTACAGGCGGAGATTCTTCTACAGGCGGAGATTCTTCTACATGAGTAGGCTGTTCTATAGGAGAAGAAGGCTCTTCTACAGGAGCAGGCTCCTCTACAGGAGAAGATTGTTCTACAGTAGTAGATTCTTCTACAGGTTCTTCATTTATTTCATTTTTTTCTTGAGATAAAATATGAAAATCTTGTAAAAGAATTAGACAATACATTTTATTGTTTTCTGAATTCAAAATGATAGAATCATATAAAAATGTCGGAGTGAGTGTGCAAACATTATCACTATTGTTCATCGCCAACTTCAACTTATCCAGAACTTCAGAAGATACAGAAATTTTTAAATCAATGCAATTGTCTACAATATTTGGGCATAAAAAGTTCTTAAACAAATCATCTAAAGCAGAACTTGTGAATTTTTCTTCAAACCACTCCTCATGATTTTTTAAAAAAACACCTTTTATATCATTAAAAGTTGTTGATAAAATTCTTAAATCATTCTTTGATGGTATTTTAAGTAGTTGTTCATTTTGTTCACAATTTACATCATATAAACACTCGCTCTCAAATACAAGAGGCTCACCATTTGATGTAGATAAGTTAAAAACATACTCTGTTTCTTTACTGTTGCTCTTTTTCGGCGGACTAATTAATATATTTTCACTATTTGTCATGTTCTCTTTATCTTAAAGAGTTCTTTAAAATATTCAGTTTTAACTAAAAAAATATTCTGTTTATAAGTTAAAATAATGTCATCAAAGGCAAATTTAAAGACAAAAATAGAAAATCTCATACAACTAAAACAAGAATATGATATTGCGCTTAAAAATGTTGAAACATTGCGAAATAAAAAAACCAAAATTGAAGAAGATGTGAAACATCTTTTACAATTGTTAAATATGGAAGATAAGACTATTATAGTAAATAATCAAAAAATAATACAAAAAACATTTTCAGTGTCACACGGATTGACATTAAAATTCATAGAAGAAGCCCTAGAACAATATAATAACTTCGGCGGCTCCTTAAAACATCCATTGGAACCGAAAGAATTTATTAAATTTATTAAAAAAAATCGCCCAAAATATACAAAAACTGAAATCAAAATTGATTAAAGTAAATACATATATTTAATAAAATCAAATCAATATATATATGACAACATTAGCAGACTTTAAAAATCATTTAGTATTTGATTGTGTTTCCAAACCACATCGCGTGAATATACTAGATCAAATCATAGAAGACTTTGATATTGACGTTGATCTAAAAATATGCAGCCATTGTTTTTATGATTCTAAAGAAATGCCTCAACTTGATAACTTAAATGTTTCACACAAGAAACCACGTTCGCATAAAAAGAAAGACAAAAAGACAAAAAATAAATCGGAAAAAAAGAAATAAAGATAAGATTACATAAATTAAACATGTCAAATTACGGACACTATAATCACCAATTTGATGGAAATAAAATAGATTTTCATCCAAAATCATTTAAGATCGTCGGAATTAGTCATCACAAAGAAAACGCAAACAACATCAAGCATGACACATTATTGGAAATGGAATTTGAACCTGACAACCCGCACGACCCTACAGCAATAAAAATAAAAGACAAAGACAAAATGATCGGATATGTCCCAAATACATTACCTGTTATCAAAAAGTTATGTTCTGAAAATATTAATGAAAAGTTAAAAGTAATTAATATTAAAAGCAACCCGCGAGGCATTCGTGTATTATTTGAAAGTTTATATAGTCAAGAATCAGAAACAGATGGAATATTTGGGGATTAAAAATGTTTTATTAAATATATATAATTGAACAAATGAATTATGATAATGTATTTAATATGTTATTATCTATATGCGGTGATATCAATTTAACTTGGTGTTGTATCTCAAAAGAAAATGCCGAAGAATAATTTATTCAAAATAAAATTGAAACTTATTAGAAGTATTTAAATAATAACATCAAAATGGAATTTTCACAAGACATATGGGAAAATATATTTTCATATTTTCACAGCACCTACAAATGCCCAAGCCATTTTATTGCAATAAAAGACACCAATGACTTCTTCTGGCTTGAATATAATAACAAGAAAGTGATTAATAGTTGGCCATATAATGAATTTTATAAAAAAAACACCGATCGTTTTCGTCAATATAGTTACATATATAATTTTAGGCAAAATCTTCAAATAACGAATAATTTGTCACCAATCGATTGGTCTTTACTCAGAACTCAATGTAGTTTAGAAACAACACAAAATATACAAGGCTATGTTTATGGAAATACTAAAGATATATCAAGATATACGGGTTCATATTATTTTAGAGTATTTATGAACATGCACACATATAAAAATTCTACTTCAAAAAATATAGTAACATTCAATAGTCGTGGCAAAACATCTATTCCGCCAGCAATGTATGCAGGAAAAAATGTTCTAAAAGATTTTATAGATATATTTGAAACGTATAGATCAAGTGCAGTAATGCGTCAACAAATCGCAGCCCAGAATTCTGGTATCAATTATATGAAACCAAAATTTCGGTATCCTGAATTAATTTATTATTAATATTATTTAATAATATCTTTTTCCAATTCACCAATTCTTTTTTCCAACTCACCAATTCTTTTTTCATCTGCGAACGTGGTAGCCATAATAAAGGCGAGGATGCACCACTTACTTGCCGTGTAATTATTATTTAAATTTTATTTATATCATAATATATTATCCAAATGGCCAAAGGCAAAATACGATTTTAAAATTATTTATGAGCCGACTATTATAAAAATGGCAATTACAAAGATTATTTGTCTAAGTATACGTGGAAAGAATTTGAAGAATATGGTTTTTATTTTATTATATAATTATATCTTATATAATGTCAGCACAAACCCGTAAAAAAAAAACAAAATGGGTAAATAAAACTAAAAAACTAAGACTAAGACCACTCTCTCGCCCACCTCGTAAAAATTCAAAAACACATAAACGTAAAAAAAACGAGAATAAAGAGGGCATTTTGAACCGTAGAAGTAGTAGCAGTAATAATGCTACCGCTGAATCCCACGCTGTTGCAGCACACACCAATACTAAAAATAAAACAATACCAACCTGGATAATGAATTCAATAAGCTTGGGGGCGGAGCAGAAGGCAGCCCAACGCCAGGAGGCGGCGTGGGCGGCGAATGCGAAGGAGATAATGATGTCGGCACTACTTGACATTCAGAATGCAATAAGGAATAAGGATTTTGATGCTGTGAAAAACCATAAATCACGCTTCAACTATGCGGTAGATACACTGAAAAAGTTGAATAAAGTGGTAACGACTAATGCGTGGATGCAACATATACCGCGAAAAGATTTAAATAATCCCGCAAAATTAAAAAAGTTGTCGCAGTTATTTAATAAGAACGTTAAAAAAAATCCATACATATGGAGCAGTTATCCATACAAAGGAGAAGAAGAAGAAAGAAAACAAAAACTATTTAATTCCTACTTCAGTCGGGATTTTTCTAAAAGATGAATATAAAAATTATTTAATTTACTTTTTTATTTAAATAATTTTTCAAAAATATACTCAGTAAAATATTGATGGAACTAAGAGAATAATTTGATGGAGATAAATCCTCAACCGCCCAATATTCTTGAAAGATTTCCGCCAGATAAAGCCATAAATGCTATAATTACAAATAGGGTTGCAAAAATAATTATTATACTCAAATAAGCTTTACAATGGTGTTCCATCTGCTTTATAAACAAATACAGTTGTTTTTATATTTTTAATATATTGATTTTGAATCTACATAGCCTTTTTTTTTTCGCTCCACACATCTTTATTGAATGGGGCTATAAGATATTTATTTTTGAGATTTTTAGCAGCTTTTTCCTTATCGCTAAGTGTTGGGGTATGATTGACAGCGTGGGTATAATCAATATCCTTTTGAGTAGCTTTTGGTTTTATTCCATAACAATTTACACCAAACTTAATGTTCTTGTTTTTAAAATAGCCGCCGTTTATTCCCGGTCGTCCGCAATCATTCTCATGTCCTGGTATTTGTTTTAACTCATTATATAACGCTTTTTGTGTCGGAAATAATGCTAATTGATCTTTAGACCACCCATACGAACACCAATTAGCTCCGTTTTTATAAGCATTTTCGATTTCGTCATAGTTTGCCAATCTTGCATTATATTTATCACACATATCTCGTGCTTCATCAAATGTAAATAAATTATTTGCTATATGAAAAACTTCCATACCATCATCAGGATTTACGCATGGTTTGGCTTCGCCACTGTCATCACTTACGCTACTAACATCAGTTTCTTTTTTTTCTTTTTTATTTGTTTCTGAATTAACAGTCAATTCGGCTAATTTTGTGTTAAATAAATTCTCCATTTTTGCTTGAAAATTAACATTATCATCACCATACTTTTTAATATTAATATATACAACATATATCAAAGTTAACCACAGCAATATTTCTATCAACAAGACAATGTAATTACCTCCTACACTATTACTTGTCTTGACATTATTTAAAAACATAAAAACTCCAATATATATACCAACAACTGCAATCAACATCATGACAAATGTTACCTTTGTATTGCCAAAATTTGACGAAATAATTGAATCACTCATTTTTGGCAAGTATAATTGTTCGTCTACCTCAATATCCATTATATATACATATATTTATTATTTTAACCTATAAATCAAGCAATAATTTTTATTTCCAATCACTTTATTTGGAGGAATTTCTGTAATCATTGCGTCATTATAATCATACCATTTACCATTTGTATTTTTTACGAGAACTGTATAATGACCGCCATATATATTTCCTGAATGATTAATGATACCAAATAATTCATATTTCTTTGATAAAGAAAATTTATTCTTATGACAAGTATAGTCTGATAAACATAAAGGTTCATTAATATCAAAATGAATAATCCTTTGATTTTTTTTTAAATTCATGCTCCATCGCTTCAATTGAATAATTAAATATTTAGATGTTTGTAATATTTCCGTCTTTTTAATAACATCTTTATATTTTTTATCATTGTCGTCGTAATACTGATTATCATTTTCTTTGCTCAATTCTTCTGATTCAAATATATCCTGAATACACTGACAAATACTTAATTTGGTTACGGGTAAATCAAGCGAATATGCGTTTTCATACCGAGTTGTTATAACTTTATTTGACCCCTTTTCTATATATTGAACTTTTAAATATATTGTCAGTAAATAATCAACAAAAGAATATTCTTTATGAATATCATTAAAAAATTTATTAAAATCTTTATAATTCTTCCTCAAAAATATTTGCTCATTTGTTAAAAACATTTTTACCAACTGTTTGTCGCCTTTTTTTAATTTCAAGGATTCATGAAATATGTTCAATAAAAAAAACAAAAATTCACTTGCATCATTTTGTTCAAATCCTGAAAAAGAATTCCAGTTTTTTTTTTCGGACACATACTCTATTGTTTTTTTAAATCTGTTAGGAGAAATAATTACATTTTTATTCCACATGAGAATACGAAGATCATTCCACTCTTTCATTAAACGATCGTCCAAGTTATTCAACCCGAAATTTTCACTTAAACGTAAATTAATATATTCATTTAACTCATGCATATTACTTACAATTTGTAATGCACTATTCAAATAACAACTATTTCCTAGATTCACTAATCCGGTAAGCCCTTTACCTGAATATTTATTTATTTCTGTCATCAATAAACAGTTTAGATAATTAAAATGATGTTTTTTATTTAAATATATATTCTAATTATATCATTATGAACAATTCGTTTAGAACAAATAATACAGAAATTATAAATATTTTACAAACACATTTCAATAATATCAATATATTAGCTCGCTCTATTCAAGACAGCCAATCAATAATAGACCACATACAGCAAGAAAATGTAAATAATAATTTGGAAAATAATATTACAGATTCACTCCTTTACGACATATTAAACAGAGACACGTCTACAAGAACTTTTCTTAGAAGAAATTCACCATTTGATGACCCACTAAACAGAGACACGTATACAAGACCTTCTTTAAGAAGAAGACGCGACTTCAACCGAAATAATACAAATAATACAAATAATACAAATAATACAACTAATACAAATAATACAAACAATACAAACAATACAACTAATAGAAATAATACAACTAATAGAAGTTATACAATTTACAATCGAAATAATACACCTATTACAACTAATACAACTAATACAACTAATACAACTAATACAACTAATACAACTAATACAACTAATACAACTAATAGAAATAATATATTAGGAGACACAGGTAATGATATATATTATTTTACATACGATACATTAATACCATCCATAATAAACAATACTACAAATTCATATACTATAACACCCTCATTTGAAACACTTTTAATTACACAAGAAAATAAACATATTATTAATTCGACAGACAATTCATCAAATACTGTAGATAGTTCACAAAATATAATTCATTTATATGAAATTACACACTTTGACCTTATTGAAGATCCTATAAATGACGTATGTCCAATTACTAGAGAGCGATTTGATTCTACAACAGAACATATTCTAATGGTAAAAAATTGCAAACATATATTTAACAAAAGTGCACTAAATATTTGGTTGGAACATAATAATACATGCCCTTGTTGCCGAGGAATAATAATGTAGATAGATAAAATTCTTATTTTTGGAATTTTATTTAACATTTACTATCTTTTATAATCTTCTCTGATAAATCAGATATTTTATTTCGTTCACTGCTACTTGTTAAACACTTCTCTACAGATTCTTTCGTATGACACATATACAATGGTTTTATTGGTTCATAATACATTTTAAACAAAGAAAAGAATAATTTAAAAATACCATTATTTGTCTGAATAATTGTAAAATCTAACTTTTGTTTTATTACATCGGTATAAGAGCGAAATATTGACGCGAACTGTTCAAATAATTTTATATTTGTAGTCATTTCTAACGAATTAATAACAAAAACAAAACAAACGTTGGTTACTTCTTTTTTGCGCAATGACTTTAAAACACTTTCCATCAGCTCAACAGTTTTTAATGTTCTTAACTCAGTAATAGATATTTCTGTATATGTAAATTTAAAAACAACTCTTTTTTGCACAATTTTTGTTTCTAGTACCAATAAATCTTCAATATCCATTATATTAAAATATATATGATAAATAATATTTATTTTAAATTGATTTTATTCCTATTACAACATTTATTTATCATCATTCATATAATTATGAATAAGCGATTTTCCGCTTGTATTAAAAACGTCTCCACATAATTTTGAAGATGAATATATTTCTCGTAGCAATTCATTTGGTGCGTCACTTCCATATTTTATTAAATTTTGCGTTTTTAGATAATTTTTTACCGTTTTTATGGGGGTTCTCTGTATATCTATTTTTTCATCATTTATTTTTCTGCGTGAACCATCGCCTTTTATAAAAACACCAACACTTTTTTGAGTTACATTTCTTCCCAATTTAAATTTTTTTTTTACATCAACATCAACTTTCACATGCAATGAATTATTTCTATTTTTCATCGTTTTATTTCTCTGATACTGCTTATATGTTGGTTTTTTACCATTTTTTAAATTTCCGTATTCTGGCTCATTATCATTATTATTAAGTAAATTATTTGTATTAGAAGAAAATATTGGAGGAAGATTACTTTCATAGCGTCCGTAATCACGATTCATTGTTGGCGCTATTATCGGACACTTATTAACACTTTTTGATTTATTTGCAAAACCAACGGTTAATGGTATAGACGATGATTCATTATGAGGATGTATCATTTGCGAAACTGATTTTGAACTTGAGTCGCGAGCTTTTCGTGATTTTTCCTTTTTATATTGTTTTAATTTTTGAAGTAAAAGTTCTTTAACATTTGTAGGATTTAATTGAGAAATTGTATCTTTCTTTATACGACGAGACCCACGACTTTCTTTTTTACTTGATTTAACTTGCAGAAAATTATTATCGATATTTATTTTTTTTAAATGACTGTCGCTATTAGCGTCCATAATATTTAGTATCATATTTTTGTTTTCTTTTTTATTCTTATTAAAAATAAAAAAAATTGATTTAACAACTAACTTTTTTATTAGTCATACAAAAATCATGAGTTGTTTCAAACCCGAAGAAAATGAACTTAATCAAGAACATTCGTGGGAACTAATAAAAAGTTATTTTGAAAACAAACACTTACATCAATTGGTAAAACACCAAATCGAATCGTATAATGATTTTATTAACAATCAAATGAAAAAGACAATTGAGATGTTCAATCCTCTTGTAATTCGTTCGCCTCATGATTATATCAAAGAACACAATAAATACCGATTGCAAATTACAATTAACTTTGAAAACATGGCTTTGTATCGCCCTGAAATTCATGAAAACAATGGAGCAACAAAATTAATGTTTCCAAGTGACGCCAGATTGAGAAATTTCACATACAATTCTAACATGACATTAGATTTGAACATTACTTATATTATCCGAAAAGGCGAATCTCTTGAAACCGAAGAGACAAAACAGGTAAAGTTATCCAAAATACAGTTTGGAAAAGTTCCAATAATGCTTAAATCAGCTATTTGTATATTGAAACAATATAACTTTCTTGATAATAAAAATACGTCGGAGTGTAAATCTGACCCTGGCGGATACTTCATCATTAATGGATCAGAAAAAACTTGTTTAGGACAAGAAAAAGCGGCTGACAACAAAATATATGTTTTTAAAACCAAAAAAAATAGTAAATGGAGTCATACAGCGGAACTTCGCTGTGTACCAAGTTGGAAAATTATATCACCAAAACAGATTTATATGATGATATCTGCTAAACAAGAAAAATTTGGATATCCTATTCATATTCAAATACCTAAATTGAAAAAAACACTCCCACTATTTGCATTATTCCGAGCTTTTGGCGTGATATCCGACAAAGATATTTGCAAATATATCTTATTGGATATTGAATCTACAGAAAATGAACATATGTTAAAGTTTCTCAAAGGCTGTGTTGAAGACAGCGATAAATACAAAACACAAGAAGATGGTATTAACTTAATGAAAACTTGTGTTATGTATACCCCAATCAATATGACAACCGAAGAAGGCGAAGTCAAAAAAAGCAATTTTACTAATGAAATATTAAACAACGATATTTTTCCAAATTGCGAAACAAAGCGAGAAAAATTATTCATGCTTGGTATGATGGCATACAGACTAATTAGTTGTCATCTTGGATATATTCAACCCGATGACCGGGACTCTTATGAAAATAAGCGAATTGAGATGACCGGCTGTTCTCTTAATAATTTGTTCCGAAATTATTTCAATAAAGTTGTCAAAGATATACGCAAATTAGTTATCCGAGAAATTAATAATGGTTCTTGGAAAACAAGCGAAGATTACACAAATATTATTAATTTGACTAATGTATATAAAATTGTAAAATCATCCACAATTGAAAATGGAATCAAACGAGCACTATCAACAGGCGATTTTGGAATCAAACGGGTTAATTCAAATAAAGTTGGAGTAGCACAAGTATTAAACCGATTGACATACGCTTCAACATTAAGTCATCTTCGTCGCATTAATACACCAATCGACAAAAGTGGTAAACTTGTAGAACCTAGAAAACTTCATAGCAGTAGTTTTGGCTTTTTGTGTCCAGCTGAAACACCGGAAGGCCAATCTGTCGGAGTTGTTAAAAATTTGTCTTATATGACTTGTGTCAGTGGATACAGTGACAGTAATTGTATTTACGACTATATTATAGAGAAATTGATATCAATCAATGACGAACAGTTTGATATTGAATATTATTATGATAAAGTTAAAGTTCTATTGAATGGGCGATGGCTTGGAATCACTTTGGAACCAATTCAATTATATAATTATGTTAAAAGTTTGAAATACAAAGGCATTGTCCATATTTATACAAGTGTAGTATTTGATTATTCTAATAAAATTATATATATTAATAATGATGCAGGGCGATTAATGAGACCTGTATACAAAGTCAAAAATAATAATATACTCTTGAAGAGCGACCATCTTAAACAAATTAAAGATTCTTCCTTAAGTTGGAACGATTTGCTTTTGTCGTCAAAACTTGACGAATCTATTATAGAATATATTGATAATGAAGAGCAAAAATATAGTATGATCTGTATGAATCAAAATAAACTCACTGCAGGAGACTATAATTACACGCATTGCGAAATTCATCCTAGCACTATATTTGGGGTATTAGCATCATGTATACCATTCCCCGAACACAATCAGTCTCCCAGAAATACATACCAGTGTGCAATGGGTAAACAGGCAATCGGTATCTACGCTTCTAATTTTAATAAACGTATGGATAAAACGGGATATATATTGAGTTATCCGATGAAACCTATGGTAGAAACCAGAATTATGAATATGTTGAAGATTAGCGCTATGTCATCAGGAAATCAAGTTATTGTGGCAATTATGACACACGGGGGGTTTAATCAAGAAGATAGTATATTATTCAATGAGGGTTCTGTACAGCGAGGATTGTTTCACGCGACGATTTATCATACAGAGAAAGACGAAGACAAAAAGGTTAACGGAGAAGAAGAACTTCGAATCAAACCCAATGTTTTGAATACTAAAAATGTGAAGTTTGGTAACTACGAAAAACTTAATTCGCAGGGACTAATGGAAGAAAATTCTCTGATTGAAGACAAAGATATTATTATGGGCAAAGTAACAACAATTAAAAATAATAAAAACGACGATAACAAAAGTATTAAATACGAAGACCATAGTAAATCTTACAAAACACACGAAGAAAGTTATATTGATAAAAACTATGTTAATCGCAATGGAGATGGTTATACGTTTTGTAAAGTTCGTATCAGAGCAAGACGTGTACCAAATATTGGCGATAAATTTTCAAGTCGCCACGGACAAAAAGGAACCATTGGACATATTATAAAAGAAGCTGATATGCCATTTACGAAAGACGGATTAAAACCCGATTTAATCATTAATCCTCACGCAATTCCTTCGCGAATGACAATTGCACAGCTAAAAGAAACATTGTTGGGAAAGGTTCTGCTTGAACTTGGACTTTATGGCGATGGAACTAGTTTCGGAAATCTTGATTTGAAATCACTATGCAAAACTCTTCAAAAATGTAATTACGAATCAAAAGGTAATGAAATATTGTATGATGGAAAAACGGGGGAACAAATTGAAACATCAGTCTTTATTGGACCCGCATTTTATCAGCGGTTGAAACATATGGTTACTGACAAACAACATAGTAGATGTATTGGCCCAATGGTGAATTTGACACGACAGCCAGCCGAGGGAAGAAGCCGTGATGGTGGATTGCGGTTTGGTGAAATGGAACGGGATTGTATGATTTCACACGGAGCATCCAGCTTTACAAAGGAGCGTATATACGATGTTTCAGATAAATATTCTGTTCACATATGTAACAATTGTGGACTAATTGTACCATATAATGATGAAAAAAATATTCACAAATGCAATATTTGTTCAAATTCTTGTGACTTTTCGTGTGTGAAAATACCATATAGTTGTAAATTGCTGTTTCAAGAATTGATTTCAATGAACGTTGTTCCAAGACTGCTAACTGCTTAGTTATAGCTAACTGCTTAGTTATAGCTAACCGCTTAGTTATAGATTATTGATGAATAAATTTATATTAATAATAATTATTTTTTTATTTTTACTCAGAGATGATGACTAACTTGACGCCTCAATCGGAATCATCTTTCGCTTATTGTATAACATCACAAGTATTTCTTCTTTGATATTATTCAGCATCTCATCTTCGTCACGGTTTTGTAAATATCTCTGAAACGATTTGATAATACTCGGATATTTCTCTTTATATTCATCATACCATGCTTCCAAAACAAACTCATTATTATCATATAGATCATCCACCTGCGTTTTCTTGTCTTGGATTTGCCACGTATTGTCTTTATAAATCATCAGGTATTTGCCTTTGATGTTAGATAAGTAAATATTCATGTTCTCAAGTTTGTTGGAATTAAAATGGACTTTCTCTATGAGAGACTTTACACACTTGTTACAGTCTTTTATGCAACTTATATAATCTGTTGGTGTAAGATGACTATAGTCTGTATCTTGATGGTTCAAAACTTGAATATTAATAGTATTGTTGCCGTTTTGGACAATACCTTGGTTAATATTCTGGATTTGGAGTTTGTTTGTTAATTTGTCTATTTGTTTCTGCATCATTTCCATTTTATTGTCTCTCAATGCGAGTTGCTTGTCCATTTGTTTGTCTTTCAATACGAGTTGCTTGTCCTTTTCATTCAACAAGCGAGCAAGTTCTTGAAAATCTTCATCTTTATTTTTCTTACATACATACTTAATATGTTTATACATTGATTGTTTAAATTTGAAGCACTTGTCACAATACTTACATTGAAATTTTTCTGAAAAGGTTGACTTTTGGTTGACTAAAGGTTGACTAAAAGTTGACTTTTGTTGACTAAAAGTTGACTTTTGGTGACTTTCTGATATGCGTGTTTTATGCTTTTTTGTATTGATGTGTTTTGTGTAATTGCTTTTCTGTTTCGCATCATAATCGCAGACAAAACAATAATATTTACTCATTATATGTTCTAATATAATATCTTTATATTTTAATAAAAGTAGTAAAAAAGTAGTAAAAAGTAGTAAAAAAGTAGTAAATGTAATTTTCTCTTACTTTTACAATAACAACGTCTTACTACTTTTTTTACTACTTTTGCACCATAATTTACTACTTTTTAGGGTGACTAAAATAAAAAATAAAAAATTATGGAGGGGGGGGGAGAAGGGAAAATACAATTCTGTAAAAATCCAAAAAAGTAAAAATAAAAATTCGAAATATTTATTTGTAGATTTTTCTGAAAAGTTGACTAAAAAGCAATTTTCGGCTAACATTAGGAGTTTGTTATTTTGTCTATTTGAATCTGCATCAATTTGTCTATTTGATTCTGCATCATTTCCACTTGTTTGTTTGTTAATTTGTCTATTCTATCAAAACGGTCCTGCATCATTTTCATTGTTTTGTCTTTAAATGCGAGTTGCTTATCCTTTTCATCTAACAAGCGAGTAAGTTCATCATTTTCATTCAACAAGCGAGTAAGTTCGTCTACTTTGTCGGTTACTTCGTCTGCTTCGGCAAATGATTTATGCTTTTTTGTCTTCAAGTGTTTTTCATAATGCGTCTTTATATGAGAAGAATATTTACAGCATTCACAATGATAATGTTTCATTGTTATATATAATTATTTATGTATTTAAATTATAACAAAAGTTATATTTTGAGGGGATGGGGGAAGAGAAAATACAATTCTGTAAAAATCCAAAAATATTATTTTCAAATAATTTTTCAAATAAAATTTATAATAAAAGACAAATATAATGGATATAATTTTAAGTATATGCTCTGCCACATTTTATGGTAGTTCTGGAATTTTAGACACGTTATTA
>Ga0163109_10001301_pt1 | contig 19824 bp, 15 predicted proteins | sample CRUFie1St13metaG_FD_108704 | JGI IMG/M metagenome (GOLD analysis project Ga0163109, IMG submission 108704) | Marine microbial communities from the Costa Rica Dome - CRUD Field 142mm St13 metaG | ecosystem: Environmental > Aquatic > Marine > Oceanic > Photic zone | place: Costa Rica: the Eastern... | reverse complement strand
GTTCCAAACGCCATCGGTTGATTAGCAGTGGGGCCGTTAGATCAAGTGTAGTGCCTTGTCTAGCCTTTAACGATCAGCTTGGTGGCACTAACCGCCGTTCCAGCAAATACCGAGCCGACAGTTTCATCAGCTGTTAAGCCCAATGAACCATCGCTCTGCACAAAATAAGACTGACCCGGAGTCAAGCCAGATTGTGCATCATCTACAGATCCAACAATTTGAACAGTTGCAGTATCACCGTTCGAGTAAGCCCCGTCAGAAATGCCAATGTAATTTTCGGTTGTTACTTGACTCTCACTGGTAGTAACTTTAATTAAATACGCATTCCCTGCGTTGCTAATATTTTGTGCATAGCACCAGCGTTGATGGTCTTTTCCAAAAGCAAGATCAAAATTTTGATTGTCAGTAGAGCTAATTGCTGTAGGGGATTCAACTGTTGGTGTTGTACCGCTGATGGTTACTCTGCGTAGTTCAGTTGCGCTTGCGTGGCTTGCGCTGACTACAATGATCGATTCACCGGCTGCTGGGTCATATTTAATTGCAGCAATTTCGTTTAAGCCTGTTTCGTATTCAACAGTGGTTCCAAACGAAATAGATGATCCCGAAACAGTGCCCACAACAACTTTTAGATCTTCACTGTCGTTTTGATCACGATAAGTAACTAGGAATTTGCCTGCTGTTTGATCGTAAGCAGCGCAATTTTTCCTCAACCGAGCACTGGTACTAGCAAAAGTAACCGGACTTCCAACACTAAAAGTATTTGTTCCAAGCGTACAAACTACTGCTTTGCCGTAATTTGAACTGTTATTGTCTTTGTAAAAAACAACTAATTTACCATTGCCATCATAAGCCGAAGCAAAAGGTTCAGTATCGTAAGTATTAACAATAGTAAATTCGTTATATCTATTTATTACGCTACCAGTGATTTCTGCCATTTTACCATAAATAGTGGAACCTTTTCTGTAAACAGCTAAAAAATTTGTTATTCCAGTATTTATGTAATAAAGATCCATATATTCACCACCATTGCCGACAAAACTATTAGCAGCTTGCTGGGTAACTGTTTGACTTCCACCCGAGCCACCAGAGGTAAAGCTCTTAATATACATACCCCAGCTAGTTGTATATGCAGCAACCATTCTGCTTACATCGGGCAGCCAAACAAGAGCAGTACCACTGCTATTGGCGTTTCCTAATTGTGTGAGTTGCCCAACCGTGACGCCGTTTGCCAAATCACTTTGAGGAACTAACGGCGCAATTTTTGTTGAACCGTTTTGATATTCAACAAAAGTAGTTATCCACCAATTATTTGTTTCATCATAGGCGATAGCAACATCTCTAACATTGTTGTTAGTGATTGTTGCTTCACCCGTTTTGGTAGGAGTGTGTTCTGTTTTGATTGCTGCAGAACTTTTAACATTACCGCTTGAAGTAATAATTACAGGCATTCCATCAGTGAGTGCGCCATCTGCCGTTGCTTGAAAAGTTGGACTTGCGCTTACAGTTGACCAACTTGTTACACCGCTGCCATTGGTTGTCAGCAGTTGCCCTGACGTTCCAGTGTCATTAGGCAGCGTCAGCGTGTAGCTAGCGCCTGCACTGTGCGGTGGACCTTGAAGAAGTATTCCGTGAGAGTTAACTTCACAATTCAGCTTGATTGCGCCAGAACCGCGAGTCGCATTGCCCTTAAAAACAACTTGACCGGCACCATCTGGATCTAAATTAATATTGTTGTTGTTGGCACTACCAATGTCATATCCATTAACGTCAAGATCACCGCCAAGTTGAGGCGTTGTATCCGTTACTAAATCAGTAGCTGCTGGAGTTGTGAACGATAAATTTCCACTACCGTCAGTGGTCATTACCTGACCGCTTGACCCATTCCCATTAGGAAATTTCAGGGTGTTATTGCCCGCAGTTGCTGGAGCGTCAAGCTCTACATAGCCGGTTGTTTGGCCATTAAGTCGAACTCCCATCAGCTGATGACCCAGAAACTACCGCTCGGCACCGTAACTGTAGCAGCGGCATTTACAGTTAACGGTCCCGCAGAAATTACGTTTTTGCCAGTACCAATGGTGTAGCTAGTCGTAATTGTGTTGTCGTGTTCATAGGCCCATTCATCACTGCCGCCACCAGTAGCTCCAGCGGAAGCATTCGCCCAAGCAATCGTTCCAGAAGCGCCACCACTTGTGAGAACTTGCCCGCTAGTGCCGTAATTCGCTCCAGCAATCCCCACCTGTCCAGCTGGGCCAACACGAAAACGCTCACTGCCCTCGGTTGTAATTTTGAAGTGGCCGTTAGACCCTGTATCAACAACCTCGGCTTCACTGTTGCCTTCAGTAATTTTGTCTGCATCAGCAGCCGTGCCACTGGAAGCTGCAGTAATTCGACCTTGAGCGTCAACAGTAATGGCGCTAAGCGTGTAACTACCAGCGGTCACACTTGTATCCGCCAATTTATCTGCGGTGACCGCGTCGTTGGCAATGGTTAATGCACCAGTGTTTGACAAAGTTGCATCACCAGACATCGCAACTGCTGTTGGAACGTTGCTGGTGTTGCCAACAATCATCTGACCGGCGGTCAGGTTTGCAAGCTTGGTCAACGCAATACTGCCAGCCAGCATTCCGTTGGTAACGGTGCCCGTATCGCCAGACAAAATAACCGTACCGCTGGAATCAGGGAAAACAATCGACCGATCAGCAGTCGGGTTCGTAAAACTGAATGAGGTTTCGTGATCGTCAGCGAGGCTGCCCTCAAATGTCAGAGTTGCCGATGTTCCAAGCAGTACATCGCCGCTAAACGTTGTCGTTCCACTAAATGTTGGACCAATAAGTGATGCCTTTTCAGTGTCGAGCTCTTGAATTGCAGCCTGAACATCAGTTGCCCCAATATTTCCTGTAGGGCTAAACGAAACGTTATTTGCGTTCGTAGCCGCAAGAGCCGCTGAAAGGTCAAGAACCTGCCAGCTACTGCCGGTCGAAATCAAAAAATCAGGCGGCGCAAGAGCTTCTGCTGGTGCATTGCCACTGCCCGTTCCAGAAACACTGACGGTGAGGTAGTGGTTTGCATTGCTTGCAGCTGGTGAAATCAACGCTTGCCCAACAGTCAAGCCAATTGCAGTCCCCTTTGCAGTTACTGAAGCAACAAGGTTTGTGCTGGCGTCATACGTTCCAGCAAAAACAATTTCACCACTAACAATGTCAATCGCTTTGAACGAATTGCCCGTCCAAAGGTACAAATCATCATGAAATTCATCGTATAAAAACTGTCCCTGATAATCAGCAGTTCCAAAGTTGACAACTCCAGCGGTATCTGGAGCGCCTGCAAAACGCACCGTTGATGCGTCCGCAAGCTTGCCGCCTGTCACTACATTATTTCCAATAATTGATGAGCCAATTGTTCCCGAAGTTAGCTTTGCTGCGCTGATGTCTGGAATGTCAGAAGCAGTCAGCGTAGTGCCAGCTGTTATGTGACCACGCGCATCAACTGTGACCTTTGGATAGGTGCCAGCTGTAATCCCAGATGTGTCGTGCGTAAGAGCACCAGCGCCGCTAACAGATAACGCTCCAGAGGGTATTGAAACTGCCCCTTTTGCCGTCGTTGTACTTGCAGGTAAATCAGAGGCAGTCAGTGCAGTAGTTGCTGTGATGTGCCCTGTATCGTTAAAAGTAATCCCACTTGTAGTTCCAGCTGTAATGCTGTCGGTGTGATTTATCTGACCGCTAGCAGTGACACTAAGACCGCTGCCAACAGAAACGCCGCCCACTGCAGAGGTGGTGGCTTTGGGCAGATCACTAGCAGCAATGCTGCCAACAGCCGTTATATGGCCTTGAGCGTTGATAGTAAAACCGTTTTTAGTCTGACCAGTGACGCTGGATTGGTGAGAAATAACACCACTGCCATCGACATTTAGACCAGAGGCAGACGGAACACTGATGCCGCCAAGAGCCGTAGTCGAGGCTGGATTGACTGAAAATGTTCCAGACGTAGAGGTCAGTCCAGTGCCTGCGGCTGCACCACCAAGATCAGAAGCAGTTGCTGCAGGCAAGTCAGTCGATGCAATAGTCCGCGACGTATAAGCGCCACCTGTACCAGTAGGACCAGCAATAAACTCTTTAGCTGTAGAGCTAGAGCCAAGTGAACTTGGCGTGATCGCCGCTAACTTTGCTGCTGGGATACTGCCGTTATCAATCAGGTCAACGCCTTGCTCTACAAGGCTTTTGACAGTGACCTTTTTAGTCTCGCTTGCGCTTACGTCGGCTATAGGCAGAACATCACTTGAAGCCACATCAGCTTCAGCCAATTCGTTTAGGGCGGATATCTTGAGATCTGCCATTGCCCAAGGCCCCCTGCGGGTTTAGTCAGTTTCGAGTTCTAGCTTACCGCCGCCAGGCTGCTCAAGCAGGATCTTGTCGGTGTCCTCTTTCAGGACATAGTTGGTAATTACACCAACACCAAGTTTGGGTAAAATGGGGCCTGTGGTGACAAAATTAAAATTAGAGACCGTAAGTTCACCCACTCCAAGACTAATCGCAGCGTTTGTTACAACTCCTTTAAACTCAAAATAAAAGAAATCATTTGTTGACTCAGCATTTTGACCGTGATCAACGATATAAAGCTCTGCGTCAAACTCGGCGCCAAGTTTTTGACGCAAAATCAACTCATGCAAGTAGCTTGGAACATCAGTGTCTACTAGCTCACCTGCCGCATCAGGGTCATAATGAAATTCGCAACTAACGCTCCCACTCCCGCTAATCAAGCTGCTTTCGTTCTTGCGAAACTCGTCGCTAAGAACAGTTACGTCGACAACCTCTCGATCATTATTTAGCTCAAAAGATCTAACTAGTCCAAGAATGTTGTACTCAGCTTGAACGCTTTTTACTTCAATCGGGATTGATGTCGTAATTGCATCTAACGTCACCTTGCCTGTACTTTGACCGTTTAAAGCGTTAGCAAACGTGTCATACAACTGGATCCCGCCAAGCTCGTCAACATTGATAAACCAGGCTCCATCAGGCAACTGACTCCCCCCGTCCCAACCAGTTGCATTTACAAAGGCAAGATCTGCACCGTTGGTGCTTTTAATCTGCAGCCGATCGCCCGTAAGCAACATTTCAGGCGGAAAATCAAAGCTAAAGCGCTTCTTGGTGACATTTACGTCGCTAGGGTCAACAGCACTCGTAAACGTCCGCTCTGGCGTACTACGGCGCAGTCTAATTCGACCGTTATTGCCTAAAAAAACTGTCATAGATTCTTACTTGTGAAATCACCGCTCATAGTAAATGCAACATTGACACGCATTACTTCTCCAACAACGCATGAAAGCTCTGCGCTAGTAAGAACAGCATTAAACTCAAAAAAGTTATCGCCAAAGTTTAATTTCAATATAGCGGTTGATCCAATGCTTGCGTCTGCTGCAGTGTCTTGATTGACTTGATTGATTAGGTTGACCGGGGCATCGCTGTAATACAAAACAGTGCAAGAGCCACTCGCCGATCGCATCCCTGTCGTGAAAGTCCGTGCGTTTTCACTGAGAACAGTGACTTCAAGCGCCTCTGTGTTTGCGCTGAATGCCCACTGAACAACCTTTGCGACAGGAACGCCACCAAGCTCAAGGCTGCCATCTTGACCCGCGTAGTACTTAGCCATGGTTAGATGCCCTCAAGCTCACCTACGAACTCACAACTCACTGTACTTAAACCTGGCTTAACGCTTTGGACTGACGGAGGAGATGCGTATTTCCACTTCAATGCGCTGTTTGTCTCGCTAAACCAAGGCGTTAAGACCCCAGGCTCTCCACTTGTCGTCGTCCTAGCGACATTACTCGCCGTGAAAACGACGTAATTACCAGCCTTTGTTACGTTGACGTAGTTTTCCAGCACCAAATCAGCCTTATCGTCTGCGATGTTCGAGAAAGTTAGCGTCAAGCGACTGTTCGTCCTTTGGTTGCCGTAGCGAACCCGTACTACGGCACCGTTTTGAGCCTCAAACCTCGTTTCAGGAAAAACGCCTGGCTGGTAAGAGCGACTCGATGGGACTAAAGCAGGGAAGTCAACTGCAGGCATCAGCTTGTTACCTTGAACAACCCTTTGTTAAATCCCAGTGTAGCTAGCGCACCGCGATCATCCAAGGGCTGATGGGTTGCGCTGATGTCGACATAGCCGTCCTCATCAATAGTCAAACTGTCAATTCGATAAATACGCTTTGGCTCTTCTTTAATCTTAAGAGTAAAAATTGAATTAAAATACTGAGAATCGCTGGTTTTCATTGAAGCTACTGGCATGGAACCAGTCAAAACATCGCTCACACCAGGCCGCCAATAAAAAATGTCGTACCCGTCTGAGCTAACCAAGTCAGATGTAGCTGTAATGTTGCCCTCGCCATCAATGCTTCCGTTGAAAAAACGACTGGTGTGCGTAGAGATTGAAATGACCTTGATGTAATCACCAGCCTCAAGCTCAAGGGCAGAGCTTGGTGTTGTTTTAAAGGTGATTGTGTGATCTATATGCTTTCTCAACAGCAGCCGATACTTTCCAATTAACTCTGCATGAGTCCGACTAGTACAGAACTGAGTCATGTCAATGGACTCTTCTGGATCAGCTTCTGAACCGCCCTCAGCGTCTAAGAATCGAACCTGAATGCTTTTCTGAGAAGAGAAACCGTTCTCAACAAACTCATCTCGATAAGTAATCGTTGCCTTGAAAAGCTGCCGCTCTTCCCTGGGCAAAAACGTTAGTTGCATGTCCTTCATATTGCCGTCAGTGAACAGTGCTTTGACCTCGCTTGAGCCAGTCAAAAACGAATGAGCCGTATCAATCGAGTAATCCTCAATCTTGACTGAGTTAGGGTCCAACTCTTTTTTTGCTTTCGCTTTGTAAGGCAGCGATGGCTTTAATGCGAAACGGCCACCCTTGATGCTGAAGTCAAGGAAGTTGAGAGCAGCAGTATTGAAAATAAATTCACGCAGATTAGTGCGATCCTCAAGAACGCCATCAAAAGTCAATTCATTGACGTAACAAAACCTTGCCGCCTCAACCATCGAATCTCGATCAACAATCGTGCTAGGAATCCTGCTGCCAACGCCAATGCGATCATTAGTCAACAGGTTGTAAACGACCTCAGCAAAGTTGTTGGTGGGGCCTGTAGCGCCCGCAACAGCTGGCTCTCCGGAATCTGTAATTAGTCTTTCAACTTTGATTCCTTGTTTTACGTAAACACTCAGCTGGCCAAGAGATGTCCAATCTTTACCCGCAAGCAAACGAAGGCCAAGCAAAGAAAGATCTTGATATTTAGGGGTATTCTCAACCTCAGGACGAATTAGCTCGTTAACAAACGAGATTTCATGTTCTGGGCCATCCTGATGGCTTGTTTTTTCTTGATCATATTTAGGATAATCAGTGATCGCATCATAGAAATTTAAAGTTTCAAGCTCGTCAATGCTTGCTTTTTCAATCTCCATGACTGTTACTTCCAGCTCGTAGAATGAGTCTCCTTCTTCATTATCGTCATCGTCTGGTAATTGAAAAACAACTTTGTCGCCAACCCTGTATCCAACACCAGGATCAACAATGGCCCAAGTCCAATGTTGGTCAACCACTGAAGTAGCTGTAATTTTTAAGCCAGTCCCTAGCTCGGAATTAGTTCTGTCTTGATCGTAAGTGGCTGGTGCATAATGAAAATCAGCCTCATCAACGCTAAATTCATATTCTGCAATTGCATACAACTTTTTGTCTGGAGAAAGTGCCTTAGTATAACCACCCTTTTCCACTGGCCAATAATATCCACCTTGCTCGTCAACAGTCCTAAATACCCTTGTTATTGCATACACTCTTGTGCCATCAGCCTCGACTCGCTGAAAATCGCCTCGAATATATTGAAAGCCTGCCTGCGACTCATCAACAGCAAGCTTGAGATCATCTCTAAGAAGTCCGTTCCAAAATCCATTTCGAACGCCGGTTACAGTCTCCCATACGCCAAAGTAAGCCGGTCTATTGTTGATAGGGTCAAACACTGAGTCTTGAAAAATATTTTGCTCAGTAATTTGAGTGACCCCAGGAATAATGTCTCTTTCTGGCTGCGAACCAGGCAGGATTTTGTATTGAGCTAGAAGATTTTTTTCGTCTGGCGCTTCATACAAACCAGGATTTAGCGCACTTGCTTTTTGAACCCCGTCAAAATACACATTTATCATTTGACCCGCTGAGTTAGTCTGAATATATGAATCATTTCCGTTAGGACCTGAATTCCTCTCAATCTGTCTGCTTTCTGTTGGCACCCATCCTTTTCTGCCTGCTACATTTCTAATTAGTAGTGGAGAGTATTGATATTCGGCCCCAAGTTTTTGCATGACATCCCCCCTGTTCCACTTGGCCTCTAATACCTCGCCAGTGTTTGCATCTAAAAGCACGCCATAAATTAACTCATCTCCATCATCCCGATAGTCAGCAGCCAAGTTGCTTACCTGCTTCCAGCTCGCGCTTTCAGAAAGCTCACCCTCCTCATACTTATTAAGCCTTGCAACGCCACCAATCTCAGTATCGTCGTTAATCAACGAAAACTCGAACTCAGGATTTGACGCATCTCTGTCTGTAATTTGAGCTGCAATTCCTGTGTAGCTGATACCAAATCTTTCTGTCGTGAACCCACTGCTGGCGTCAAACTGTCCAGTTAAAAGCAAAACTCTTTCTGCTCCTGACCCAATATGCTTGCCTTGCGCCGTGCTTCCAGACACAGGGAGAAATCTAAATTCGTATTGCCCCTCGTCATGGTTGACAGTAATTGTGTTGTATTGAGGCTGCGAAGTGTTCCCTTTGACAGCAAAAATTCTTTCATCAAGAATATCTACAAAGTCAGAATCGCCCCTTAAGCCCAAGCGCTTAGCTTGAAGCTTGAAAAAGCTGTAGCGCGTTTGGAACGTGGAGACTCGGCCCAATGCAAACGACTGGTTGTCTTCTTCGTAAGACTCAAGGACAACGTTTTGCGGCTGAGAATTGACGTTAGAAAAGCTGTCAACACGCTTGAAAACAACACTCTTAATGCCAATTTCTGTCTGATGGCACTCACGGTTATTAGTAACAGAGCCAATATCAATACGCTGCAATTGCTGGCCAAAGTGGCTGTTTGCCTGATCTTCAGCTCTAACAAAAAAACCTGACCCTGCCTCAATGCATTTGAAATTGTACTCTCTCGCTTCCGGGTCTCTACCAAGAGGCTCATTTCTTTTAGAAGTGCATTGAATTATTGCGCTACCAAACATGTACAAGTCACCCACGTTTATAAGGGCGTCTGCCTGAGATGCTCGTTGATTGATGGCAGTATTTACGTCTTGCAGGCCATGAGGAGGAAACCCCTCTGGATCCTCGCGAGTAGCTGACAGCTTAAATGTCAGCGTTTCACCCACGCCAATATTTCTTTGGCGAGGGGTGGGGAAAAGGCCATTTAGTTCCTCCATCCCTTGACGAGCTAAGTAGGGCCGCGAGTGGCCATTGCCTCTTGGTCCATTGATTTTTAACCGTTTTTGCCTTAAAGACTCCTTGTTGTCAAAAACTTGAACAATCTCATAAGGCAGGAAGTACTCCACACCATTTGAGATTGGCGAATGACACCCAAAACTTCTTTGAGAGGTGGGCGTTCTCGACCCGGAAAACATTTTCTTAAATGTATTACTTTGCTTGTCTTTTGTCTCAAAAACGTCCACACTCCTAGACGGATCAATTGACTCTAAGCTTCCATCAAAAGAATTGCTTGTGTTGACACGGTACTGATTATCTGGCGATCCAACTGGTGGGCTATTCTTGAAATAAACTCCATACCTAGTGTCTTGATAATTTCTTATCAGTTGTTCTCCTACGGCTATACCTTCTGGATCAGGAACTGCAAACAACTCAGACAAGCCTAGCGTTGTAAGCATTTTTAATTCTTGGTGCGAGCCTTTGCTCAGCAACTGAGACCAAAGCATTAAAGCCTTGACTCGAACGCCGCCAAACTGCTTGGGCACCTCTTGGTTACCGCGATATTCTGTTTCAAGCTTGCTTTCAACTCTCTTTGTAAAAACAAGAGGAATAATTGTGCCTAAAGTCGCAAGATCCTGAAAACTGTCAAAGCCAAAAAGTTCAGCAAACCTTGTCTGTCCCTGGACATCAGCAGTTTGGATTGGATCACCGCCACCTTTTGATGCTTTTGGCTTTGGGGTGAGAAGATAAGAAGCGGCTGCAAACAACAAGCTAACTGCTATCTGCTTTAAAACTGGAACAGCAGCAGCACCAGCTACGACATCTGGAATATGCTCATACTCAGCGCCACGCTCTTTGGCTTTCTGATCGGCTAGACGACAAAAGTCCCAATACTCTTCAACTGTGATGCCCAAAGCATCGATGATTTGCTGCTCTACCGGCAGTAGAGCGCGACGGGAGTAAGAGCGCTGCAAGGGATCCATGTCACCCGATGGTCCTTGAATTGCAGCCATCCGCCTTCATAGAAAGAAGCCAATCCAAAACTGCTATCAACAGAATGGACTAACCCGAGTGTGCCCACTTTAGCGGCATCTGTTTCCTCGCCCCACAGCTCTAACTGCTCTCGAAAAATTGAGAAGTCCTTGCGTAGCAAGCGCCTGTACCAAGAGCGTTGAGGTGCAGGCATCTCTACACCGTGCCAAGCCTGCACAGCCATAGCCAAGCTGAGACAATCGGCAGCGCCATGCTCTTCAGGCACCGCTCCAAGCCTGTAAGGCAACCCAATCAGGCGATAAGGCTCCGTCAAGCGTTACTGATTCGAGAGGATACTGGCAAGGCTCCAACCATTTCAGTTCTTAAAACCTTATTGGGGGTCAAAGATGCAATCGCATCAATCGCGGTGCTCAAACGTAGCTGCACACCCTCTACGTCATAGGTCATGCCTGAAACCATCCAGCACTCAACAGTCAACGTTCTATTAGCAGCAAAAGTCTCAGCATCCATCAATACCGTAAACACCTCAACGCTGTAGGAGTTCTGGACAAACTCATGAGCACGAGACAAGCTCAACTCATTCACTGCAAGCGTCAAAAAGCTTTCTAGGTTGTCGCCAGCGTTGCTCTTGGTGGCACCGTTGTAAATAAAAGGCAGGTATGGGTATGAGAGCGAAGCAGTGCTCCCATCAAAGCAACTCGCCTCATCAGGCTGATAAGAAATATTGGCATCAGTCTTGCTGTTTTGAAACAGGTATCGCTGAACGTTGTTGGTGTCAAAGATCCTTATAAACGTGGTAATCGCTTGAATGGTCATAATGCAACCCTGCTACGAATGCTGCGCTTATTGACTAGATCACTGTAGACATTGCGTCGACCAAGCTCTGCGCCACGTTTGGCAGCCTGTGTCATGCCCTGTTCAAACTCAGCAGCAGTCACATAGTCAACATTGTTGATGCGCTCGACGTTGTAGCTCACGTCAATAGTGCCGCCACCGCTAGCCATACGGCCAGAAGCATCCCCACCTGGGCCGTCAGGAATAACAGCATCGCCACGAGCGCCACGGGCATAACGGCTCATAGCAGCATCCATCTTGGAAGAAGGGATTATGTATTCAGACTCGCCACCCTCTCCAACCATTCCAAGCGTTGGCTGATTAACTACACCGCCTTGATTGAAAGCTTTAAAACCGCCTGGCAGATAAGCACCTTGAGCAGCGTATACAACAGTAGGGGTTGGGTTGGGCTGTACCTTAGCACCGCCGCTAAACATGCCTCCAAGAATGTTTTTAACAAAATTTAGTGCAGCAAGCTTGAGTGCCTCAGCTGCAATTTCAGCGGCCATATCTGCAAAATGATCAGCAATACTTTGGAAGAAGCTTGCAAGTGCTTCTCGCGCTGTCATTGATCCATCAATCATTCCCTTGAAAGAAGTTTTAAATGATTCCCCAATCGCATTAGCTGCTTGTATGACTTGATTAAGAGGATCCAGCAACTCCTCTAAAGCCTTTTTTTGATCTGCAATTGCAGTGTCTAAGCCTTCCATAAAGGAAGGCCCTTTAATGTTCGCTGTTGCAGCTCTGTCGGCATCTGCCTTATCACCCTCTAAAGCTTTTTTCTTACGCTCAATTGCTGCAATTTGATCATCGATTCCTTCGACAATTTTTCCATGCAGCTCTGCCTCAGCCTTGGTGGACTTCAGGTTTTCAATCTGAACATCCAGTTTTCTAATACCCGCTTTGAAAGCTTTGTCAATATTGACTAGTTCTTTTGCAAGCTCAGGGTTTACGCCTTCAGCGATAAGACGCTTGTACATCTTGTCGCCATTTACTTTGTCCTTAATGCTTTGAGTAATAGCTTCCAACGGGCGTTTTGCCTGCTCGTAAAGGCTATTGATGCGATTTTGAAGCTCAAGCTTCTGCTTGCTTTCTAAGTTCGACTTAGCATTCGCCGCTGCTTCGTTAATAGTTTTATTTGTGCCATCGCCAACTAATTTGTTGAATTGTGTCTGCAAAGCAACTCGTTGATTATCCTGCTGAGCTAGCAGGCGGCCAATGGCTCCTTGCGCTTGACCAATTCTTAGCTGCGCTGCAGATCGCTGCTCAAGCCTTTGCGCCTGTTCAATGCGGCGAGCTAAAGACTTATCGACATCAGCGCTGTCATCGCCGTCCGGTTTTGTAACCGGATCGTACTTAAAGATATTGCCTTCTTTGTCTTTCTTTGGAGCACGAGTGATGTCTGCAAGCTGCCCTTTTAATCTTGCAAGCTCTTTTTCTGCAGCCCGCCTTCTTTTTGCTCTTGCAGCCCTAGCCCTAGCGTCGCCGCCCTCGGCATTGTCATCATTGTCATCATTGTCATCAATGATTTTCTGTTGTTCGCCAATCTGCCTTTTAACTACTGCAATTGCCTCAGCCTTTTCGTTGCCAGTTGCTCCTTCTGCGGCGCCAGCTTTTTTGACTCTTTCTAAGGCATCGGCCTGTCCATTAATTGCCTTGTTGATTGCAACAATGCCAGCAACAATACTTCCAACAGCTAATGCACCAGCAAAAATTGGGTTTATAGCCATTACTGCATTCAAGGCAGCTGTTGCCAAACTTGTCGCCGCTACCGCAGCTTTAAACGCCAAGATACCTTTTACAACTGCGCCAATCACGGCTCCTGCAGCCATTCCAACAAGAGTTGCAAGAACGACATCAAGATTCTTAGCAACAGGCACAAGGGCCTCGGCTAATCCCTTGGCCGCTGCAATTGCTTTAGGTGTAATTTCTTTAATGAATTCTCCAAATATATTTTGGAATTCAGCTCCAGTATCTTTGAGTGCGTCACCAACACCTAATCTCATATTGTCAAAAGCAACTGTTAAGCGAGCGCCAGCCTCTTCGTTTGAAGACGCAATTTGCTTTGCTGTTCCATCAAACTCTTCCCCAAGCTGCCTAATAAAATTCATCAGTTCATTCAGGCCGACGGTGCCAGCCTTCAAGTTCTTCTGAAGTTCAGGAAGAGTCATCTTGTTCGCCTTAGCAAACAACGTCACAGCACCAGGCAAGCGCTCACCCAACTGACCTGAAAGTTCTTCAGCGCTTACCTTGCCCTTACTGAACACCTGGACCATCGCCGTGATGGCTCCTCGCACGTCTTCTGTTGAACCACCAGTGGCTTTGATCGCAGCGGTGACGTTCTGGAAAGTAGTTGCTGCGTCAGCAACAGGACCGCCAGCACCCGTGACAGCCGCTGTGAGTCGCGTGATACCACGGATTGCTGCGCCTTGTGGGACGTTGTAATCCCTAGTTGATTGCGCAGCGGCGTCTAATGCCTCAGCGAAATTGGCTTGACTGGCTGATGCATTGCCCTCGACCCTGGTAACACCTTCAAGCGCAATCCTCAGCTTGCCAATTTCTGCCGAATATTCAGCTGCTGCACCTAACGCTTCTCTAATAGCGCCAACCTGAGCGCCAATAGCTGCGCCAGCGAAAGCGCCCTCAACGCCTCCAAAAGCAGCGCCGCCAGCTGCACCTAAAGCGCCTTCAGGTCCGCCAAAAATGCCGCCTGAAATAACAGCACCAGCAATCTGAGTTGCTTGTCGGGCGCCGCCACTGCGGCCTTGAGTCGTCTTGCCACTCTTGCCCATTTGGGCATCAAGCTTGGCAATATCTTTTGTGAGTTGATTGAAGGCTCGACCGCCAATCTTCGCCTCATCACGCAATGCTGAAAGAGCAGTCCTTTGAGCATTGATATTGGAAACGCTTTTTACGCTTGCCTGTCCTTGCGCAAGTATTTCTTTCCGCAGTGATGCAATCCTTGGTTTTGCTCCAGAAGCCCCAAGCTCTAGCTTTTTGAGGCTGCCCTTCAGCTTCTCAATTACCGCTTGACTACCAGCGTCTTTGAACTTGAGCTGGATGGAAAGCGTTTCAATTGGCCTGCTTGCCATCAGAGCGTTTCCTCAGTTCGGATAGGGCCGTTGCCTCCAGTATTTGAAGGCGCTCCAGCACGTCACGGCGATCTTCCACATTGTATAGGTCAAATAAGCCGCCGGAACCCAGCAGTACCTCGTATTTCAGGCCAACATAACCCGCCATAGACGTAGTCCATTGCGTCTGCATTCGCAAAAACATCGTGACTGCCTCCCAGTTCTCCTCCCAAACTTCAAAGTGTTCTGATTCCTTGTCTTCTTTCTTTTTCGGCAGCTGCAACCCAAAAGCTGCAGCATCATCGTGTGATTTGTCCTCTACTTGATTGCCACCAGTTGCCCAATAAATGGCGGCATCTCTTAGTTTCCCGACTCAGCCTCGTTGTAAGTGTTGGTGTAGGCATTGATTACAGCCTTGATCCAATAAGGATCATCTGCAAACTCTTTCAAGGTTTTTTTATCAAATACAATTGGAGTGCCATCTTCTTCTTCTATGCCTTCCCATCCAGCCAGAATCAAGCCAAGCAGCTCATTCTCATCCTGATCGGCCATGTCGGTAATTACCGATCGAGACACGCGCTTGAATACAGCGATAAACTCATGACTATCAAATTTTCCAGGCTTAGTCTCACTAGGCTCTTTAACTTCAACAGGCCACTTAAAGGTTTTGACCTTCTTACGAACAAAAGCCATTTGGTAATTGGATAAGCCGGCTCAGCATACACAAAAAAAGGGAGCCCGCAAAGGCTCCCTGTCGACGCAGCTTTTTTGCATCTTAGGTGTAAACGATTTCTAGCTCGTCGTTTCCTGCAGTGCTGGGAACTGCGGTAAATGGAATTTCAAGCATCGCGATACCATCAAGATCGCCATAAGACACATCAGCAATGTCAGCTTTTGCGGTATCAACTTTCACAATGTTGCCGCCAGTAGTCCCATGCGTGAATTCAATAATGCCAAGACTGTCAGCAAGCGCAGTAGCAAAATAATCTTTTGTAGCAAGGGCGACAGCCTCAATTGTTAAACTGCCTGAGACATTGCGATTAGTCAGAAGAACTTCACTAGTTCCTCCAACAAGCTCGCGGTAAACAATCTCATTCCCAACATCCAAGCTGTAATTAGCCAGTTTTGCCGTGGTCAGGCCCATCACATTCAAGCCAGTAGTGTTGCCTTTTTTAAAAATCAAAGGAGTAGCTTGATCGGCATAGGTGACAGTTGGCTGAGCACTGTCGTCTGGAGCTACATAAATTCCAGTCATCGTAAAATCAATAGTTGGAATTTCTCCAACGTTTGCGGTGATCGTGAAAGTCCCACGAGCGCCAGTCACCTTATGGCGTACACCATCAAGGTTGTAATGAATGGTGACTGAGTCGAAGCTTGCGCTGACAGGGTCATAAGTAACGCTAGTGCTTGCAACAACAGTCTCGGAAAAGCCACATGCTTTGAGAGCTTTGCCGTAGCGAGGCGCAGTACCAGCAGTACCAGAGCCAGCAAGCTCAACACTAAAAGTGCATTCAACACGAGTGTTGGCCAACAACTGCTCAGATGCGCCCAAGTAGGGACGAATTAGGTCACGGCTAACAATGTCGCTCTGCAGAGGGACAATGCTTAGGTCGCGAACCAAGACTGCATCAGCTCCGGTAGGAGTTGGGTCAGTCCCGTAGGTTGACTCCTCCTCGATCAGAATCAGGCGTTTGCGTGTTAGCAGTGCCATCGGTTTGTTCCTTCGATGAAGTTGGTGAAGACGTTCGCTTGATCAAAGTGCGCTCGCCCGTTTCTGGATCCAGCAGATAGGTTCCGCCTTCTCCAGTTCGTTCACTAATCATGGTAAGTGGAAAGGGTGTTTAGGTTCAGCCTCAGTCTGTTCTTATTGGGTCAAATCGTCGACTTGGCTGCGATAACGAATTTCGTACTCACAGAAGATCACACCAGCAGGCTGATCGGCCTCAAGTAGCTGAAAACTGGTTTGTGCAGGCTGTATATCGATTGCCAAACCATTAAGAGTCAAATCTGCCATTAGCTTGGAATGCATACTCTCAATAGTGTCATCAGCCGCTTGATCTGGAATGTCAGATCGCTCAATGACAACCACTCGAATGCGCAGCGTCCAATCCAGTGTGGGGAGGCTTGTGTTTTGCTCAGGAGTATCGCTAACAGGCTCAATTATTAATGCAGGTGACTCGCCACGACTGAGAGGGTCAACCCGACTCCTATAAATCCGCGTGCCTACTCCGGCAGTGCCTGCAAGAGCTGTTTTGACAGCGGCAAGGATGTTTTCACGCTTTGTGGTCACGATTTAATCCTTCATCAACATCACACGCATTATCTTGCCGTCATCTAGCAGCATTGGCTCGCGCACCGTATAAGCAACATTATCAACAGTCATCGAACTTCCATTTGTGACTGCAGAAAAATCAGAAGTCTTGACCACTACTGCGTAGTCAGTCGTCAGCACGACTCCGTCGGCAATGATCTCGTTTGGCGACTCGAAGTATCCAACTCCGCTTGTCTCACCAAAAACGACTGGCACCGTGAAACCCGGCGTGTCAAAAAATGCGTCGATGTCTTCTTGGAAATCAAGTGCCATATGAAAAAGCCCCCGCATTGCGGGGGCAGCAAATACAAATCAGTTGTACTTCTTGCGACCTAGGCCAACGACGCTCACAGCGCCAGCACCAGTGCCACCAGCAACAGTAATGACAACACGCGCATAGCGCTTGATCTCATCAGTGTTCACACTCAGGCTCTCAACCAAAGCAGTGTTAGCAGTGGTGGTAGTGAAAGCGGCTCCACTCACATCAGCAAAGCTGCTGTTGTCAGAAGAGTCCTGCACTTTGACGGCATAAGTGATGCCTGAGCCACCGGCCTCAGCATCGAGAATTAGGGTGATGTCACCCTCGTAATCCAAAAGATCAACGCCTGTTTCGTTGCCAGTAGCGGTGACAACGTCGTTAGGCGCAAACGACAAGGCGGTCAAAGTCCGCCGAGTGTTGCCGATGCTCATGATTCCTTAGTCCTCTTTCGAGTAGTGGTTTTTTTGGGTGGGCACGAAGGGGCCTCTTCATCAGCAGCAGGCGATTCAGCCTGTACTTGATGCTCAACAGCTTTGCCTAAACCAATCAAGGTAACGGCATCACCGTTTTCGACTTCCAAAATGGAGCCCGCTGCTGCGGGCTCACCGGAAATCATTACTGGCCTCAGAATTTCAATCTTCATGAGTCAGAAACGATGTGACAGATCACTTGGATCAAGTGGCGAAGCAGAAAGCGCCAGGCTGCTTAACAGCAAAGTCAACATCTTGCAGCGCAATGATGCGGACAGTGCCAGAAGTAGCGCCAGCGAATGGATCAACAGTCAGATCCAAGCCAGACCACATAGCCATAATCAGTTGAGAGAAATCACCAAACAGTGCATCGTTATTGCCTAGCTGGTTGGAGACGGTTACGGGGTAACCGTTGATTTCATCGTTCTCGTAGACAAACTGAGCCGTTCCGCTTGCCTTTTCTGTGCTCTTAAGAGCGCCACGAGCAGAAGCATTGATGATGTAACGCAGAGCGCCAGCATCAGCATTTGCAACGGCAACATCGGTCTCCATGCCGATGTACTCGGCAAATGTTCCGAAGCTGGTCAATGACTGAGTGCCAATACCAGTGGTGTTAATGATGCCAAGCGGCTGGTTGGAAGATCCAGAGCCATTCAAGCCGACGCGATCCAGCTCAAGTGCCAAAACTTGAGCCAGGTCGTCGCGAACCATTTGCTCAACATCAATGCTCGATTGGAGCAGAAGCTTGCGTGAGTAATCAACAAAAGCTCCACAGGTCTTCGGGCTGAGATTGACCTGCTCGATGGTTTGCTGGGATTCAGTAGGAGAAGATCCCTCGCCAACCCAGTAAGCGGTCGCAGAAGCAGACTGCTTAGGAATTGAGATGTTGCCGTTGATGCCACTCAAAGTGGTCATGCCAGCGCCAGCCAATGCAAGCTTGTTGCGCAGCAAGTCGATAAAGCTGCCAGAAAGCAGAACATCCTCAACAAGGTTGCCGCCCGCAGTAGCAGTACCAACGTTCAAATCACGACGCAGAACCTCGTTGGGAACTACGATTCCGTTTGAGGAACGGTCGTACTTCTTGGCTGCTTCTCTGCCAACCTCGATCTCAAACTCAGCCTCACGGCGTGCAGTTGCATCGCCAGGGCTTGCTAGATAGTTGAGAGCGCGAAGGAAGCTGAAGCGCTTGGTTTCCTGCTGTGAAAGACCGAGGTCGTTAGAAGTGACATCGGTAGAACGAATGGGCTGTTCCACTTGAGAAGTTCCGATTTTTTCGAGGATTGCAGCACGAGCCTCATCAATGGAGTTATCTCCATCGATCAACTCTTGTGCCAGGTCTGCCATGCGGTGCTGAGCACCAAGAGCACTGATGGCGGCAACGCGGTCTTTCTCGGCCTTCTTAGCCTCCGACCGGATCACCTCCAGGTTTGGAGTTTGATCTTCCATAACAGGAGTGGGTGTAGATGCGGTCGTGACCGCTGAACGAGTTTCCTGTTTTTCAACAGGAGCTTCGTTTGTAATAGTAGTGTCTTCAGGTTGTGAAGATTCAGGCATAGCAGGATCTGGCGAAAGAAGTGACCGTCCAATCCCAATAGTCGGGTCAGCTGGAATTGAAACCAAGCTCAATTCGTGAACAGACCAACGTGTTGCAAGCAGCCCGTCTTCTTTCTCCTCGGCATCATCAATTTGATAACCGAAAGAAATACCACGCAAAATGCCGTCTTTAACGTCATCTAAGTACTGCTTAGCAAAATCAGAGCGTGAAAAACGAATTTTTGCGTAAGCACGCTTTTCTTCCTCATCTAGATACGCACGCTCAACCACACCCAAAACTTTGTTCGGATCGTGGTTAAACAAGAATGGCGCACCATCGTTGAGCCGCATAAAGTCCGGCGCACCAGACTCATGACTCAATACTTCGTCACCAAAGTATCTTTTGACCGGATACTCAGAGCTAAAAGGAAACTCAAAGCTGCGATCCTCGCCGGGCAGGCTTCTAATGACAGAGGCCTCAGTTCGGCTAAGCGGCTCTCCAAGCTTCGTTCGCTTAGAAGTTGACTCAACCTCTGCCTCCCTGATCGGAGCAATTTTCGTCAACGTGCTGAATTTATGGCCGACACGAGTGTCGGTTTTTTCGCCGTCGCGATAGAGACAGATCAGAGCAGCTGGATCATCAGCGGTTCCAGTGATAGTGAAGCTTGAGTCAGGAACGTCGATGCTGCCATCGCGTTCAATTCGCTCAATCAATCCACGAGCACGACCACCAGAGCTGTTCCAGGAGACAAAATCCCCTACTTTCAGAGCGTCTGGTGCTGCTCGTTGAGTTTCAGGTTCCATAGCCTTTTCGTTGGTGGCGGGCTCGAACTCAAGAGGTTCGTATTCATTATCGCGAAGCCACTGTCTAGCTTCACTAGCCGTATAACGACTCACCTTG
>Ga0163109_10001300_pt1 | contig 19828 bp, 24 predicted proteins | sample CRUFie1St13metaG_FD_108704 | JGI IMG/M metagenome (GOLD analysis project Ga0163109, IMG submission 108704) | Marine microbial communities from the Costa Rica Dome - CRUD Field 142mm St13 metaG | ecosystem: Environmental > Aquatic > Marine > Oceanic > Photic zone | place: Costa Rica: the Eastern... | reverse complement strand
GTCGAAATCTTGTCTAGAAGATCTTCAACTTTCTCAATTTCATCTGCTACCTTCTCTTGTAGGTTGCTACGTACTTCTTCAACCCGCTTGTCAACGATGTTGAAACGAGTAGTGAGGATTTCTGATTTCTGGAAAAGAACTTCCTTTGCAGAGGGATCTCCAGGGTTCGAAGACAACTCCTGAAATGCATTAAAAAATTCGTCAATCGCCTTAGACAAGCTGCCCTCAACAGTATCGGAATCCGGTATTGTATCCAAGCTGGCAGTAGAGGACTTGCGATCAATTTCTTCACCAAGAGCAACCTGGAGGTTTTCACGAGTGTCACGCTGAGCTTCGGCATATGCAACTTCGCCCTGCCCTCTTACGACTTGCTTATCGAGTATCAAGCTACGTGCATGCTCGCGACCCCAACTAGTGACTCCGCCAGGTTGTAAGCCGAAGGTCGTGTAAATGGTGGATGCCTCCTTTGGGGCCGTGCGCTGACGCGCATAGGCGGGGTCGTTCTGGTTGGCAAGGTTGTGGCCAGCAGTCTCAACCGTACGAGCGTGAAGATTAAGAGACTGAGCGTTCCTCAGAATATCGCTAATTAGTCCAGACATGGTAGTTAGAAAAGTTGGGGGGTACTTAAGCGGTGGTCTTCAAGGGGCGCTTTGCAATCTCTGCAGCGATGGATAAGTCACCTCTTCTATCGTAGGTTTTTGATACACCACCTTCTGGCGTGACTGCATGCAGTAATTCCTCAGCCACTTCCGAGAGCCTTGAGAGAAGAACTTGGTTCTGCTTAACTTTGCGACGTGCACTGGTGATTAGGTTGTTGATCTGTTCAGTGAGGGCTTGAAACATCGGTTGGATTGCCTCAGGAAATGAGGGTATCAGTTGAGAGAGAGTGACCTCGGAGTCCGTTCCTAACTCGGAAGCAAGTTCTCCGATAAGCCGCTGGCGCCTGCTCAGCAAGCCTTGGTTAGTAGCCATTTGCGCCTCTACCTCCTCATTGATCTTAAAGAGTGCGTCTGGATCTCGATTCATAATACGATCCTGTTGCTTAACGAGCAAGTCGAGTAAGGCGCCATATTCTTCAAGTTCACGCCGGAGAATCTTGGTCATTTCCTCGAAGGAGGTCTGTTCTAACGTTGAGTTCATTTTAGGTTTTCGGAAGTTCCTTTTGATGAAAGGTTGGCTTTGAGCTGCATCTGTAGCATACTTGAGATACCGAGTGCTTCACGTTGAGACATACTTTCTGCAAGCGAGTCTACTAGGTGGTAACGATAGATGCTGTTGGTGCTGTTCTCTTGGTTTAAATAAGTGTTGAAAACGGGCTTTAAAGAATCTTTGAGGAAGTTGCGCAAAATGATGGCCTCAAATTGCTGGGATACTTCTGCGATCTTAGCCTCTTCAGTCTGTAGCCTAGGGAGGTCCGACCTTGGCTTGCCTGTACCCTTCGCCCAATTCGGGACGGATGGGGTAGTTTGCGCCGGAGTTGTGATCGCCTGTGACATGTAAACTTAGTGTGCGTCGTTATTAATTTAGGATCAGTTCTGCATGGAGTGCACCAGCGCTTTTCATCGCTTGAAGGATGGAGGTCATCTCTCGAGTCGTGACCCCAAGGGCGTTGAGTCCAGTGGTAAGTCGGTCAAGCGTGGGTAGGCCTTGAAAATTTTGCTGCAATCCAGGAGGTAGTCCACTCAGGTCCTCATCTACGATCTGGAAATTCCCCACTTTCTCTTTGACCGTTACATCAGCACCCCCGAGTACGACGGGAGGCGTACCAGCTGGCGCCAAAGGTGGAGGTTGTACCGCAGCAGCTTTGGGTTCAACGGCAACAGTTATAGAACCATGGCTGACAGCAACCTTGGAAATTCTTACATTTTGAGTGGCTACAATTGTACCAGTTTTCTCATTTATGATAATACGAGCGGGAACATCAGGAATTACATCCACTTGACCGATAGAGGCCAAAAAGTTCGTCTCTTGGCCTCGGAACAAAGCTGGCACCTTGACATTGATTGTACCAGCGTCTGTAGCCAGAGAACTTGCAGGGTAGAAGTTGTTGATTGCATCCGCTAACCTAGCAGCCGTAGCAGGATCTGGGTTACGCAGCATGAGATTCATGGTGCCATCTGGTGTAACAATCTCCAATGGTATCTCCCTTTCAACGATGGCACCGTTAGCAATCTTACCTACAGTGGGGTGGTTGATCTGAATGGTTGCCCCTTGAGCAGCATTACCACCAAGAAACCCACCAACTGCAACGGGCCCCTGCGCAACGGCATAGACTTGATTATCTGCACCAGTCAAGGGGGTCTGGAGTAATGTACCACCTTGTAAAGAATCAGCGTCACCGAATGAAGATACGGTTACATCAATACGACTACCGTTCTTAGCAAAGGGACCAATGTCAGCAGTCACAAAAACAACAGCGACATTCCGAGACTGATCGGCTCGTGTGATGTCGAGACCGAAACGTTCCATCGCGTTAATAATAGATCTTTCTGTAGGCTCAATCCTACCGTCGCCTTGACCCGCGAGTCCAACAACGAGACCAACTCCGCGTAACTGGTTATCACGTGCACCTTTGACGCTGGTGAGATCCTTGATCCTTGCTGCGTCCGAGGTATTCGCAAAAAATAAAGCTAAAGTAGCTAGTGTTGTGATGAGCTTGGTTTTCACGGATTAAATTCCTGATCTGGGTAGTTGAGCGTGAAGGTTATTAAAAAGGATTGATCTTATTGAGAGTTCGGGAAAGCCATCCCTCTTTCTCAGCGTTGCTTAAACTACCTTGCGAGACATATTCGATCCTGGCATCAGCAATAGAGCTAGACAGGATGGTATTTGTACGGCTCACATCGTAGGGTCTAACGATACCGCGTAATTTCCCGTAGTACTGCTGACCGGAGAAGGAGACAGCGCGGACGCCCTCAATTATGAAATTTCCGTTGGGGAGTACGTCGACCACGATAACAGAAGCACGACTACGCAATGTTTGACGGTTGGTAACTAAACCCCCTCCCTCAGAGCCTGAGCTAGTTGAAATTTCGGTCTTGGGCAACTCTCCCTTTTTAGTGCCAAACTTGCTAGCTACAGGGCTGAAAAGGAATTGTTTAACTTCATTCGCGATATTGGATGACTTTTCGCGACTGGTCTGCTGACTGCTAGTAAGACTGGTACTTTCATCTACAAGAACGGTGATGAGATCTCCGATACCTGATGCTCGTGGGTCTGAGAAAAGACTGCCTGAACGTCCATCTACCCAGATTGACTTAGCAGACAGAGAGATTGGGAGGGTAAGGCCCAGAAGTAGAGTGCTTATGAAACTTCTCATGATTTTCTCAGTTAAAAAGTGACGCGAACCCGCTTGTCATCGATGACTTGGGCCTGAAAGTCCTTTTTGGAGTGTAGATTTCGTACTGAGATGTAGTCCCCATCGGCTCCATCTTCGCGAGCTTGTCCTTTGAGACTGATGATTAGGCCACCCTGGGAGGCAATGACATCGACGGTTTCTCCCTTACGAATGAGTGGTGCTGCTGAGACGTGACGCCAAAGCAGGGGTGTACCCGGACGAAGAGTCTGGCGTAATTGGTGACGCTTGAGAGAGTCCCCAGCTTCAACTGGACGCTGGCGCATTTGGAGAACATCTTGGTTACGAACTTCAAACTTGGTGACATCAACAAAGCTACCTCGCGCAAGCGGTTCCTCAGTGATTAGAATCTCCTTGAAAAGTTGGGCATGAAAAGCCTGCTTCCAAATCCCGATCAGTTTATTGTCAGCATGAACCTTGAATTGAATCACGCTTACTGGACCTAGGTTGGCAGGCAGGACGTCAACAACCTCTACTTTTAAGTTCTCCGATTTATTGAAGAAAGGAGTCCACCGCTCACGAGGAGTAAGGCGTAAGTCCCCATCAAGGTGGAGATTTGATTTAACACTTTCCGTAAGAAAAGGAAGTAAACGCTCGATCGTAAGCAGATTGTCTTTAAGTCCAATTTCCTCCCCTACCTGAGATGCTGTGGTGGGCACAGAACGGTGAGGTAAGGTTTGCGGAAGCAGGTTAGTCGCAGACTTGGTGGGCTTCCTAGCCGGTCGAACAACCGGCTCAAGGAGGATTTCCAATCCTGCACCGAGCGCAACTGGCAAAGCCAGCAGGACAATTAGGCAGAAGTTGCGTTTACAGAAGTTCAACTTTGGGTCCTTATCGTTTGAGCTGGTTAGCGCGGCCCATCATTTCGTCTGAGGTTTGGATAGATTTACCGTTAATCTCATAGGCACGCTGGGCTACGATCATATTGACCATCTCTTCGACCACATTGACGTTAGACATTTCCAGATAACCCTGCTGAATCCCGCCATAACCATTCTCATTCGGAAGACCAGCTTCGGGGGGACCGCTAGCTGCCGTCTCAATATAAAGGTTGCCACCGAGGCTCTTTAGCCCTGCAGCGTTGTTGAAGCGTGTAAGCTGAAACTGACCAGCTTCCTGCATGGTACCGTCGGGCATCATCACGCTGACAAGACCACTCGGAGAGACAAAGATTCCAGTTCTTTCAGGAGGAAGGTTATTAGGACCATTTAGGATTGTGAGACCATTGCTGGTAGTGATCTCCCCGTTGGGTCCAACCTTTAGAGCTCCATCTCGAGAGAAAGCAGATGTGCCATCTGCACGCTCTACTTCAAAGAAACCGTTTCCATCGATAGCAAAGTCCAATTCGCGCTCGGTCTGGGTAAGATTTCCTTGGCTGAAGACTCGTGCAGTTGAGGTTACCTTGGTGCCATTTCCCATCTCTATACCTACGGGGACGATATTTCCTGCTCCAGTATCTCCGCCCACAGGACGGGGGTTTTGATAGAGGAGATCTTGAAACTCAATTTTGCTCTTCTTGAAGCCAGTAGTATTAACGTTGGCTATGTTGTTAGAGATGGTGTTGAGACTCAGTTGCTGAGCTTCCATCCCTGTGGCACCTGCGTAGAGTGAGAGATTCATGGTTCTTTGAGTGTTTTGGTAATTTAAATGGTGGGAGTGTTAATTTCGAAAGCTTCTTATTATCCTGTCTGGCCCAGCATGTTGATGGCCTTGCCGAAGAGCTGGTCGTACTGCTGAATCATTTTGTGGTTTGCCTCATGGATGCGAGATAGGCTGATCAGGTTTACCATCTCACGCAGAGGGTTTACATTACTGTTCTCGAGAAATCCTTGAAGCACCTTGGGTTCTTCTACTTGAGCGGGAGTCTGGCCACCGGCCATAAACCCTCCCTCTACTCTTTTGAGACCTTGTAGGTCATCGAAGTTCATGACACGGATGCGTCCAGTCAGGTTGTTACCCTGGTAGACTTCACCACCTTGATTGAGGGTAAATTCGCCCAATGATGGAATCAACTGTATGCGACCATTTTCACCTTGAACAACGTTACCCTGACTGTTGACCAAGACGCCATCCGAGTTGAGGTGAAATTGACCATCTCGGGAATAAAGCATATCACCTTCCGGAGTCTCCATCTCGAAGAATCCGGGTCCCTCAATAGTTACATCGTGTGGGTTGCTTGTCTGACGAATTTCACCTTGTTTAAATGTGACTTGACCATCGATGTAAGGAAACTGGGCCTGCATACCCCTCTGGAATTCGGTTAGAGTCTCTTTGGGGAGGTAACCAGCACGAATGGATTCAAAGGCAGCATCTGTCTTCTTGAAGCCCGCAACAGAGCTTGTCGCAATATTGTGTGCCGTAATATCCTGCCCCTGCTCTACGGAGCGAAGTGCGCTGGCGTTCTGATAAACTGAAATATTCACGGATCGCATCAAAGCAGACAACATGCCAATTTTCTCCGGGCGATGCCCAGGCCGCTCTAGCATTGATGACATTTCCTCGGTAGGAATTTTTTTCCGGGATCGACAAATAGATCTGACATCTGCGATTTGAGGTGGACTCAAAACTTGCTGACAGGTTTTTTATAAAGATGGAAATATCCCCAGTAGATTTTCTGGTCTGCTTCATCGTTTTCAGTCTTGCCCTAAAAATTGCATATCCGTTGAGCGGGTTCTTGCATGAACTGGGACATGCATGCGCAGGTCTATTTCTTAAGAAGAATGCTAAGGTTCGGGTCTATCTCGGAAAACATGGGGAGCAACCAATCTTCGCTCTGGGTCGACTTGAAATATATGCAGGGCCCACTTCAAGTTTCTGGGGCACTTGCGAAGTAGAATCTGAACTTAACTCTTTTCAGACTGTGATTATCTCCGCAGCAGGGCCATTAGTTTCCCTTTTATTGGCTGTACTTGGATTCGTTGTTTTATTTGACAGCTCTGCAATATGGGAATTACGGGCGTTGGCGGGTGTTTTCTTCTACGCAAATACAAAGCAGTTTATTGTCACTGTTGTACCTAAGGAATTAGCACATCCACATTCGCCAGGGGAAAAGTCGATTAGCGACGGACTGAAAATCCTTAATGCCCTAGTTGTAAAGAAAAGGAAAAGATAAAAAAATTTAGTACTCGCAGTTAATTTCCAGAATCTTGTCTGATGCCAAGTGAACTACGATCTTGGTAACTTCACCGTCTTCGGAAATAACTTCAACTTTTGGACCATCGACCTGCTCGAACACGATCTCTCCAGTACCAAAACCAGTTGAAGGTGGCACAGCGGATGGTGACTGTTGAACAGAATTGGTTTCTTCAGCAGAAGATTCAACGAGTTCCTCAGAAATAGATTCAGGGGGTTCTTCAGTCACGTTTTGCTCTTCAGAGGTATCTTGAGTGTCAACTGGTACCTCCTGCGACTCGTCTGGAATGTCTGTTTCAGCAGAAGAATCTCCAGAAGATTGATTATCTATCTCGCTGGTTTTAACTTCTTGAACGGGTTCTGGATCTAGAAACGCACGAAAGTCGTCCGCACTGCCACGATCTTCAAGAGGAGTATCTTTGAGAAAGCTTTCCATAATTTAGCGCAGAAGATCTGGCCTGAGGCGATCATCCTTGTCGAAGGCAATGCTGATCTCCAAACGTTGGTTTTTTCTTTCGGCAGGATTATCCGGATTGCTAGGCACAGCATCACCAAAGCTCGTAACCTGCTCTACTTTACTAGGGTTAAGCCCGTAACGTAAAAGTTCTCTTCGGCTTTTGTCAGCTTGTTCAGTTGTAGTGGCAAACGCATCACCGTTGCCCTTGTATGTATGGGCATCGATCCGAGTCCGCATGTCGTGACGATCCAACAACCATGCCATATGCTTCATAACAGTACTGCCCCAATTGGTGAACTCACCGGTCTGGCCTGTAAAAAGAGGGTCTCGATCGTTATCGAATAGAGTGATGCGAAGACTGTCCTGCTCAATCTTGATTTTTACTCTTTCGTTAGGATCAGGCTCCATGTTCAGAAGTTTATAAAACTCCATCGCCATCTGTTCGAGAACCTTATATTGAATTGTATCACGTGGTTGCTCTTCATTGGGAAGGACGCTCTCTTCATAACCTATAATCTGATTGACGATACTTCCAGTGCGGGATTCAGGCTGTTTTATTGGATCGCTAGGAGTGTACCCGAAGAGGTAGGAGTCTTTAAAGTAACGGGTGGTAGCAAAGACCTCATCAGTCTTCATCGTCGTGATCCAGAGCACAAGAAAGAGAGCCATCATACCAGTAACAAAGTCGCCATATGCGACCTTCCATGCGCCACCAGCATGGAACCGGATTTTAGGCGTGGGCTTCTTCATGAGCGAGCAATTGAAACTAGGCAGTTTAGAGACCTGAGAAGAAGAGTTATGACTGTTTGATCTGCTTGATGAGTTCTTCAAGTTCATCACCCGAAGGCTGAATGTTTGATGGAAGCGCACGTCTTGAAACGTCCACTGCCATAGCGGGTGCTAAGCCTTTGGCAAAGCTAGCGATTGAAACACGGATAATGTCCAGACCCAAAGCAGCTGCACTGTTATTATGCTTAATCAATACGCCAAGAGGACCAAAAAGTGCGTAGGCAGAGAAAATACCTAAAAATGTACCACTAAGTGCAGCTGAGATTTTCTTGGCGATCACTCCAGGATCAGACAGGTCTGACATTGTGTTGATGATTCCCATGAGCGCGGCAACAATACCAACTCCAGGCATGGAATCCATAAGGTACATCATAGTTTCAGCTGATTTATTAGCTTCAGTAACCTTGGATTTGAGTTCTGTCTGAAGTATAGCATCAATCTGATCTGGCTTAATTTTGCCATCTACTAACGGCCGCAGGGCAGAGCAAAGAAACTCAACAGCAACTGGGTCTGCAAGAAAGGTGGGATATTTACTGAATATGGAGCTACTCTCTGGATCTCCGATGTGTTCATCCATGGCTATGTAGCCTTTTCGACGACCCACCTGGAGAATTTCATACAGTAATTGAAGCATACTCGTGAAACGCTCTTTGGTTGTGTCTACACCCTTTACACAGGTCATGAGATCTTTGATCAGGCGCGTCAAGACAGCGAAAGGGCTTGAGATAAGTACAATAGAGGTCGCGATGCCTGCGATGATGATAATCTCACCAGGATGGATGAGTTGCATCGGCTTACCACCGCCCATCATAAAGCCCCCGAGGGTGGCGCCAATGGCGACTATTGTGCCGCCGATGAGTAGAATTGCTGCCATTTTGAACCCTGATTTACAGTTTTATGGAGATAGATTGAAAATAGGTTTGTAGAGTAAGTACGGTGTGTGTCAATATCTGGGATATACGACCTTCCGACCGATTAAAGACCTCTGCTATCTCTTTGAGGCGCATGTCTTCGTAATAATACATGGTGAGAATCTTACGACGGTCATCGGGAAGTTGAGCTATTCTATCACGCAGTAACTCGACTAGGTCCTGATTTTCACAGATTTCTCGAGAATCTTGTTCGGTGGCGTCGCTTACGACTTCTTCGAGACCATTGGTGGCTTCTCCCTCGTCACTGGACACCCCTGCGCTATCGAGAGAAAAAATTGTGATCGGCTGGACCTCCTCTAAAAGCTGGGCATATTCCGATGGAGACATTTCCAGTTTTGCACGAACCTCCTCTTCGCTTGGAGGACGTCCAAGATCAGACTCGAGATCCTCCATGGTGCGACTGAGGTTTTTTGCTTTGGCCCTAGCTCCGCGAGACATGGGATCGATTTTCCTAAGTTCGTCCAAGAGAGTTCCGCGTATGCGAATGGAAGCGTATCCGCCGAGTGTAGTATTTTTATCAGACTTGTATTGGTTGATAGCGATGATCAAGCCCTTCAGCGCGAGACTGTATAGATCTTCGGTTGCAGTAGTCTCTGGAAAAAATGGTCTAATCTTAGAAACATGTGACTTCACAAGAGGCAGATATTGTTCCACCAATTGAGTCATGTCCTGCTTGTAAGCATCTGCCTGCAGAGGAGTAGATGTAGGCTGCTTGTGCCTTACACTTCTGGACTCATTTGCGAGAGTGGATGCCATATGATATTTGGTTAAAAAGTTGTACTACTAGAGGATCATGCGTTTGCAGCCAATGCCTCGTCGCCTTGGGCTTTAGACTCTATTGAGTCCTCACTGGTTAAGCGTTGTGGCTCCTTGATTTCTTCAATCCTAGGTTCAGAAGCAGCAGATATCATGCGGTTTAGGATGCGCGTCCCATACTTAGCAAACAATGAAAGTAAAATGCATCCACATAAGCCGCTCCAAGCCAACCCGAGGATGGGCTTACTAGCGAAAAGACCTGGAAAAAATCCAATACTGAAACCAACTAAGGCTCCGATGTGGAAGGCAAAATCTTCGTCTTTCATTTTCGAAGTTAAAAAAGGTTAGATCAAGAGGGTTGAAGTACCTGGCGAGGAAAAGAACTCGCAAGGAGGTAGTTGCATAAATTGTCACGGGTGTAATCACTGGTGATGTTCTGACCATGGCATAGCATGAGAGTAGACAACTCATTACTGAACACAAAGGGCCAAAGCTTAGCACTGTTCTGGAGTTCGTCCAGATGCGTAAAAATCAAATGTGTAGGGCGACAAGGCATCGCAGCGTCTAAAGTTGATTTGAGAACTCCGGTGTCGTAAACGGAATTTAAGACTAGCACTCGAGTGTTGATATTGAGATCATCAAGCTCACGACCTAATTGAGACCAACCAGTAGTATCGCTTAATGGAATACCTGGTGTGTCTACATAGAGAAGTTCGTTTGATGGTAGTGTATCCAATACAGAGCGATCTCTGTAGAGGTGGATACCAAGGGATTCGCAAAAAATCCGCAGAGCATCGTCTGGGTTTGGGATTTCCTGATCGAGCTTAAATACATGAGCCTCGTAATTCTCAAAGAATGAGCTGTGGGCTAGAATCTTGCAGAGAGAGGTTGTCTTACCTATTCCGGGCGAGCCGATGAAGGCGACTCGATTAGTCGTAGGTCGGTGCTTGATTCCATCGAACCTCTTTTTTAGCCAATGAGATACTTCAGCTAAACCATGTGAAGTGGGAAGAGCCTCAAGCCCCTCTAATTCAGGAGAGTCTTTGATAGCAGCTAGCAGACCATCCTCAAAGCCGGCCCGCCGAAGCAACCCGAAAAGAGTAGAATCTTCTTGCGGTAGAAGGCGATCTGGCAGCACAGAGTCTCCTATCTTCTCGTCGAGCTTGGAAGCCGAGTTATTTGAGGGCAAAACACTCTCGGGGGTGGAATCCGGAGGAGAAGATTCCTCGGTGTGCTCTTGAACGCTAACACCGTCCTTTGATGCCGACTCAATGGTTTTCTTGGTCTCGGTGTCACCGGATGGAACACTTAAAATTATTTCTAGCTTGGGAGAAGAAAGGAACTTAGCCAACCCCTCGCCCTCAACCTGCTTGACAGACAGCACCTTGGCTTTGTCTCCGAATTTCTTACGAATAATTTTAAGAGCTTCCTCGGGTGACTTTACTTGAATCCGGTAGTGTTTGTCACCCGAATCCTGTGCTTTATTGTCCTGCTTCTCCAAAGTGCTCGTCATGGTAAAAATATCAAGAGAGGTTATCTAGTTGTAGTCAGCTTACCTCAGCACTAGCGGTAGCCGGCGCTGTTGGAGAATGGTGCTCAGAAGGAATATTGATTACATCGAATGGACGGATCTGCATGCGGTTAGGCATCTCTTGATATGAAAGTACGACCAAACGCGGGAAAGAGGGCTCAAAGAAACGACGTAATGCAAGGCGTAACTCGACAGTAGTGATCACAATCGGGGTCAATGCAGACTCAATCATTCTGTTGATCTTAGGTGTCATGTCGTTGAGAAGCGCCTCAGTTATCTGGGGGTCCATCATGAGACCAACATCATGTTGAGTGCGTTTGACGCGAGAAATGAGGGTATTCTCCAAACTAGGGTCTATGGTGAGGCACTGGAGAGTGTCCTGCTCATTTGGGTTCTCGTATTCAGGAATGAAATACATGCCTATGCGCTGGCGAACCTGTTCAGCAAGATCGTCAGGATTTTTAGTCACCGGCGCAAAATCTGCAATCGTCTCCAATGCTAGAGGCAAGTGCTTTACAGGGATCTTCTCCTTTAGAAGATTCTGAAGAACTCGTTGGATAAGTCCAACACTGGCCAAGTCAGGAAGAAGTTCGCTAATGAGAGTAGGATGCTTATCCTTGACCATATCAATTAGCTTCTGAGTACCCTCACGATCTAAGATGAGATGGGCTATCTCTTTGAGCACATCTGCAAGATGAGTTACCAAAACCGAAGGTGCATCGACGACCGTGAAACCGTTGATCTCAGCCTTGCGCTTCTCATTTTCAAGAATCCATACCGCATCAATCCCATAGACTGGTTCAACAGTAGGTGTCCCCGCTAAGGTAGCTGAGCTACCCATAACGTTCATGGCGAGAAACTGATTGGGTTGTAACTCTCCACGGGCAACCTCGCGATTGCGCAGTAGAAAACGGTAGGTATTAGACTCTAACTCAATGTTGTCTCTCACAGCTATAGTAGGCACAACCATTCCCATCTCCTTTGCAAAGTTGGTACGAGAACCTGTTATGCGATCCAGAAGATCACCCCCTTGCTTACGATCCGCAAGGGGTAGTAAGCCATAGCCAATTTCGATGGCAAAAGTATCAACATGGATCGCTTTCTCAATCTTTTCTTGAGCAGTTTGAGTGTGTGGAGATGCAGATGTACCAGAACCAGTAGTCGGGGCAGATTCACCGGGTAACCCAGGAGTATCCTGCTTCCCTGCCTGAGCACCTGCCAGTTGCTTTTGAAAAGCCTCTGCACGAGCATTAGCTCCACCAATGCCCTTCTTCTTCATGATGTAGGCCATGATCAAGCAAGACGTACCCAGAACAAAGAAGGGAGCGCGAGGCAGTCCGCCAACAGCAGCGAAGAAAAGTAAAAAACAGCCCGCAATCATTATGGGGCGGCGATAAAAGGTAAGTTGTTTTCCTAGGTAGGAGCCAAGATCAGAATCGGCAGAAGCACGTGTGACGAGAAGACCAGCTGCAACGGAAATAATAATTGCAGGGATCTGAGTGACAAGACCATCACCAATTGAAAGTAGGGTGTAGAGCCGAAAACAATCTGCGAGAGGCAACCCTTGCATAAACATGCCAATCAGGACACCCCCAATAACATTGATCAATGTTATGAATATTCCAGCGATCGCATCACCACGAACGAATTTACTAGCTCCGTCCATTGCACCGTAGAAATCGGCCTGTTCTTGTATCTTAGCACGTCGTGTTAGCGCTTCCTGCTCTGTAATAATACCAGCATTCAGCTCTGCATCTATGGACATCTGCTTACCTGGCATGGCGTCCAAAGTAAACCTCGCAGCAACCTCAGCGATTCGACCAGAACCCTTGGTGATAACAACAAAGTTGATGATGACCAGAATCAGGAATATAACTGCACCAACCACATAATTGCCGCGCACGACAAACTCACCGAAAGCCTCGATAACGTTACCAGCAGCATCCGTTCCTTCGTGACCGTTTAGAAGAATGAGACGGGTGGAAGCAACATTAAGCCCCAATCTGAAGAGAGTAACCGTCAGTAGGACAGTAGGAAAAACAGAGAACTCTGTTGGATCTTTGACGTAAATTACAACAAGAAGGACAAGCAAAGAAATGCCGATACTGACTGCCAGTAAAAGGTCCAACAGAATCGGAGGAATTGGCAATACAAGGAGAATGACCGCGAAAAACACCGCGACCACGAACACCAAATCCGTGTTTTTAGAGAGCGCCTCTAAGCGACCCCCTAGAAAAGGGAGGGAAATTTTATCCATCTATCTTCTTCTAATCGATTGACGAGACAAACCAAGCAAGTCCCATGCCTATCCTGAAGAAGCATTTGAAGCAGCCAATCTGCGTGCCTTTAGCCTATGGAAATAATAGGAGTGAGAGCGATATACGTAGGCTAGAATTTCAGCAACGACTTGATATAGCTCAACAGGAATCAATTCACCAACCTGAGCAATCTTGAAAAGCATCCGAGCCACAGGTTTATTTTCTGTCATAGGTACATCATGCTCCATAGCAATTTCCTTGATGCGCTTAGCGAAGGCACCAGAACCTTTAGCAAGAACAACTGGAGCCGCGTCTTTGCCCCGCTCATACTTTAGGGCAACAGCAAAATGGGTAGGGTTGGTAACAACCACATCAGCAGTGGGGACTTCATCAAGCATTTGCTTTCGCATGAGCCTCATAGCCATTGACTTCTGAGCGTTTTTCACGTGGGGGTCGACCTCCTGCGACTTCTGTTCCTCCTTCACCTCCTGTTTGGTCATTTTCATTTTCTGGTGGTTACTGTAACGCTGGTACATGTAGTTGATTACAGCAATAAAGGTAATCATCAGGAACAAGCGGAAGAGGATCAGTAGAAATAAATGGAGGATAAACATACCAACTTGTTCAGGAGGAACCATGGTATGGAAGATTGGGTGTTCGACAATATCTCTGGCGGAGAGGTAAATTACGGCAGCAACAGCCGTGAATTTCATGAAGTCTACCAGAAATGCCACAAGGGCGTCCTTACCAAATATTCGCTTAAAACCGTTGATAGGATTGATTCGATTCGCTTTGAAACCAAAAGCTTTAAGTGTCAGGCGAAATCTGGTCTGAAGCCCCTCAGCGATAAAGCTCATCAGGAAGGAAACAATAACTAGGGGCAAAACAAAGCTGACAACGAATTTGCCCATGGACAAAAGGGTCCCTACAACCCCTTCTGGAGTAACCTCTATCTCATGAAGGTGCCCAAGAATACTTTCGGTAAATAGCATAATCTCCTTAGATTTACCGGGGGTAAGAACTGCCAAAATTATCACGGTGGCAAAAAGTACCATAGCCGTGTTAATTTCAGGTGCCTTGGCAAATTGACCGGACGAATAGGATTCTGTCCTTTTCTTTGCAGTTGGCTCCTCTGTTTTGTCTTCGTCAGCCATTATTCATTAGGCCATTAGTTCTCGATAAAGATTAACAAATTCTCAGGAGCTTTTGTCAGGTACTTTATGATGTAACCTCTAATGAGAAGTACTGAGGAGATAAACAAAAGAACGCCCGCCAAAATTCTCACAGCAAAACTAGTCATAAAGACATTGATTTTGGGAGCAGCTTTACCAAGCACAGCAAGCACTAGGTTGATAGTAAGACTTAGAGCAATGAATGGAGCGGAGATAAGAAGTCCCATAAGGAAAATGGTACCAGTCTCATTGAGAAAGTCATCAAACCCATGAATTTGAAGCAGTGGACGGCCAATAGGCAGAAGCTGGAAGGAATGTGAAAAGGCTTGTAATATTAGGTAGTGCAATCCCGTAACGAACATTAAAATAAGGGCAAAATAAAAGAGCAGAGAACTGATCATCGATCCGGGAATGCCGAATGGATTAAGACTTTCATTTCGTACCAGCCCAATTTCCATAGATGTAACATGTCCTGCAACTTCCAAACCGTAAAAGGTCATACGAACAGTAAGGGCCATAAGCAAACCGATTAATACTTCATTAGCACCAACTAAGATGGCACCAACATAGTTTGAAACTATGGAGGTATCCACTTCAACCGGCACAAAAGGAAGAAGTAGAATAGTTACTAGCAGAGCAAACCCTGCCCTAACCTGCATCGGCACCATTTTACCAGTAAGAAAAGGTAGGCCTATAAAAAATGCGCCAGTGCGCATCAGCACAAAGAAGGCGGCGACAAGATGATCAAGCTCAAGTATCATGGCGCCATAGATGGCATTAGCTCAATCATCTTAATCGCAAAGTCCATGAGCTTCTTGACGACGAATGGAGCCATAATCACCATGACAAAAGCAACTGCAATTAATTTTGGAACGAAGGTAAGACTCTGGTCCTGAAGGCTAGTGACTGACTGGATAAGACTGATGGTAACACCTACACCAACCGCAGTAAGTAAAATTGGTAATCCTGTTGCGATTGCAGTCTGCATCAACTCCCGAAGGAAATCAACTGCTTGGGCGTCTGTCATACTCTGAAACTGTTGACCAAGGATTTGATAACAAGATTCCAACCATCAACCAAGACAAATAAAAGTATTTTGAATGGTGCGGAAATAATAACTGGGGGCATCATCATCATACCCATAGACATAAGAGTGGTAGCTACTATGAAATCGACAATGATAAATGGCATGTAAACAAGGAAGCCCATCTGGAAGGCAGTACGAAGTTCGCTGAGGATAAATGAGGGTATAACAACCGTCATGGGCAACTCATCAGGGGTCATTGGACCAAGTCGAGATAAACCCAGCATAAAGTCTACATCCTTCTCACTGGTATTTTTCAACATGAAGACCTTCATATGTTCCTTCGCGACATTCAAAGCTTGGCCGGAAGTCGCCTCCTCTTGCATGTAGGGCACCACTGCGTCCGTGTAAATCTTATCCCAAGTGGACGACATTATAAAGAAGCTCATAAAAAGAGCTAAACCGATGACGATCTGATTCGATGGTGCCTGCTGCACTCCGATAGCCATCCGAACAAAACTCAAGACAATGACTATGCGCGTGAAACATGTCATCATCATGATGATTGACGGAGAAAGGGTAAGTAGAGTCATCGCTACCACAAGCTGTATGGCAACGCTAACGTCTTGGGGTTTATTATCTCCGCTAATATCAATACGAAGGCTGGACTCCTGCGCAGGTTGTGCAGATAGTTCCCCTAGAAACATAGAAGGCAACAGGACCGATATGGTCAGTAAAAGTAACTTTGCCCAAGAGTTCATTCCTTTGACTCCTCTTCGATAGTTTCGATTTTTTGGGTGAGTGCTGTTTCAAATCCAGATTCTTTTTGGCCTAAATCGCAAACGTGACTCACAAAACCTGGTCCTATACCCAGCATGACTTCGCGACCACCGTACTCAGCTACAACAAGGAACTGACGGTTCCCTAGCATTACTTGATCCTTAATCTTTAGTTTGCCACTTGTTGCGGTCTTAAACTTACCAAAGAATCCCTTCCGGTTTAAAAACCATAAAACCGCAACTAAGAGCAGTAATACAAAGAATGGAGCCACCCAGACGTCAAGCGTACCAGAGCTATCTTTGAACTCAATAGGTTTCTTGGGGAATGAAGGCTTATAGACCGTTCCCGAAGTCCCAGACACACCTTCAGAAGTTGATGAGCCTAAGGCGGCAGGAGCAAACTCTTTATCCTGCGCTTTTAGCGCTGAGGGAACCAAGAGGGAAGCCGCCAGCGCGAGGCTGATCCTGTGGAGATTCACTCCGAAGATTCCACAATGCTGGAAATCTTAATACCGAACTTATCCTCCAAAACCACAACTTCTCCGTAGGCTACAACCTTATTATTTACAAGAAGCTCGATAGGGTCTTTGGCCTGGCGATCCAACTGTAAAACAGTTCCAGGAGTTAGATCTACGATTTCGCGCATTGGGAGTTGGGAGGACCCCAACCTAGCGGTTAGGTCTACTTTTACATCCAGAACAACATCTAGGTTTTTCGCGTCCATGTTTTAGTTTATTGAAAAAGTTGGTGGTTAATTTGAAAGTTTTTCAGTTATTTTGACAGCAACACCATCACCTTCTTTACCGTATTCGCCAGTAAAGCAATGTTTGCCCGCTACGGTAACGCGTGTCTGTTGAAGTATGTTGGAACCCAGTTCAAGAAAGTCACCCTCTTTTAGCTCAAGGAGGTCCTTGACGGAGGTTGTGCGAACCGCCCATTCCGTGCTAACAGGTACGGAAATACTGTCGTAGGTCCCCTTCCAAGGAACCCCACCTTCTTTGTCGGTAGACTTGTTGGCTTTCTGTGTAACCTCTTGAATGTGAGTCAAAATTGGTGTGACAGTGTAGTAGGGAATACCAATACGAATCTGTTCTTTAATTTCTCCTAAGGTGGCTTCAACCGTTAGAACAATGACTTGGCTTGCCGGATCGGAAGTCTGAAGAAAGCGTCCAGTGGTTTCCTGCCCAATAACCTGTGCAGTAAGATCCATGTAATCATCCCACTGATGACACCACTCATCCACAATGACTTGTGCAATATCATCTACCATTGCGGCTTCAATAGCAGTGAGAAAGCGTGGCTCTTGACCAGCAACACCTTTACCTCCAAGCGCACGGTCAACCATGCCAAGGGCTAATGTGGGGCTAATTTCAAGCAGACCAACGCCAGTGAGTTCATTTATCTTAAATAGTGAAACGTGGGAGGGGCTTTCAATAGACTGAGTGAACTGAGCATATTGGTGTACAGCCAGATTAGACACAGAGAAATCTATTCCCATCCGCAATTCCATTGAAAGATTTTGACCTAGGTAGAAAGCGAACTTTTCGTTGCGAGCACGTACCTGATTGACCTCTTTATCGGAAAGAAAAACTGGGTTACGAAAATCAAATTCCTGAACCTCAGGAATATCATCAGAAATTCGTTCGCCGTCCGATCTGAATATCTGTTCGACACCCTCTACTGTGCCTGGCCCTCCAACCAATCGTTCAAGGTCATCTTGGCTAAACGCGTCTGGACCAGCCTCGTCAGGCAATTCAGTGCCCCCGTCAGAGGATTCGACAACTGCAGGCTCGTCGGCATAAGGAGCGGCAGTATCTTCAGAGAAACCCTCCTCTTGTCCAGCAGGAGTGGGCTCTAAGTCTTCGCTGGTAGGTTCTTCGCTCATTTACTGGATAGAAAATTCGGTGAAGGAAAGCTCCTCAATGACACCATTAATGCCATGAACGCCATTCAGCTTCTTTTTCAATTGCTTGCCAGCTAGTTCCATCATTCTGGGGTTATCATTGATCTGCGCGAGGGTGAGACCTGATAGATACTCCATGGTAGCGGCGCGGATCTTCGCTTTGCTGTGATCTATAGCTTCTTCAAATTTCTTGTCAGAACCTCCAATTTCATAGCTCACCTTGATGAATCGAGTACGATGTTCACCAGCAAGATTGGTAACGATACCGTCGAAGCTCTTGTGAAAAGAAACTCCGTGTCCGCCGCCATGCCCATCACCGTGACCGTGATCATCACCATGCGAGGAATGAGCTTCTCCATGACCACCCTCGTGCCCTCCGCCATCCATTTTCTTTTCCAATTTGGGCCAGAAAAGGAACTGGAACAAGAGATAGGTAAGAAGGACTGGCACTGTAGCTGCAAAGATTATAGGAATTAATGCATTACCTCGAGATTTGAAGTCTTTGGAGGGATTGTTCTTCATAACTGACATTGTGTTCATCTTACGGATTTCTGTAACAAGTCAAAGAAATAGGTTAGCGCTTAAGATTGACCGCTTCTCCATACATAGCATCGGAAACTGTCACGATCCGGGCACCAGCTTGAAAGCCTCTTTGGTTGGCGATGATGCTAGTGAACTCACCAGTGAGATCAACATTGGAAAGTTCTAGTGAGTATGGCTTAATTTCGCCAGTACCAGCAGTAGTTGGCGGGACAAGACCATCATCGATTTGAGCAGCCAAATCGCCTCTGTTGGCGAAATATCCATTACCCTCTCTGGTCAACTTATCAGGGACTTGAAAGTTTGTCAGGAAGACTTGCTGTACTTGCTCGGTACCATCCTGCATAAGCATGCGCAAAGTACCATCCTTCTCAAAGCGGAAGCTTTCTACCTGAGTTAAATCTTCCATGAGAATATCACCATTATCACCTTGAACAACAAAGCCCTCAGAAGTCACTAACTGACCTTGCCCGTTCCAGCCAAAATTGCCTGCACGTGTAAATAGAGTGGAATCAGCCTCGTTATCGGCGTTCGGATCACGCACCTGAAAGAAGCCTTCACCATAAATTGCCAAGTCGGTATCGACGCCTGTCTGCTGGATTGAACCCTGAGTAAATTTACCAGAAACATTACCAAGTTTGGTACCAGAACCAAAGTGCTGTCCAGGTGCACCGTTTGTGGGAGAACTATCTGCCTGTAGAAGGGTTTTGTAGAATCCGTCGGTATATTCAGGGCGCTGCCCTTTGAAACCTAGAGAGTTAACGTTGGCAACGTTGTTACCAACGACTTCCATTCCTTTTGTGAAGGTTTTTAGGGCAGAGGCTCCGCTGAAGACTGAATGTAGCATGATGAGTTAGGATTTTAAGTATTAAAAATTAATCAAAGAAAGAGCGTTGAGTGGGCTTTTTACTCCTCAACTTTCGGAAGCTCAACACGAGTAACGTCTGCAGCATTGTAATCGCGTCCGTTGAGTGTAAGCTTCATCTCTCCACCCTTGTTCGAAACAGCTGTAACAAGTCCGCTTTGACCGTCATTGTCGCCTCCCAGTGTGACCACTTTGCCTAAGTAGCTCTGCAATGAACTATTCATCTGGCTCTGGAAGAAGTTCTCGAAGTTTTTGTTCATGGAGTTCATTTGCTCCAAGGAGGAGAAGCTAGCCATCTGCGCTATGAACTCGGTATCCTTCATGGGTTCCAGGGG
>Ga0163109_10001299_pt1 | contig 19830 bp, 8 predicted proteins | sample CRUFie1St13metaG_FD_108704 | JGI IMG/M metagenome (GOLD analysis project Ga0163109, IMG submission 108704) | Marine microbial communities from the Costa Rica Dome - CRUD Field 142mm St13 metaG | ecosystem: Environmental > Aquatic > Marine > Oceanic > Photic zone | place: Costa Rica: the Eastern... | reverse complement strand
GAATTTGCTGCCTTGCTCGAAGGGGGAGAGACAGGAAAAATCGCAATTGTTCCTGGTAAACCGGAAGACAGCTATCTATTTGACCAGATTAAACTGAATGAACAGGGAGAATCAGAGATGCCAAAGGGTTCGAAAAGTAAGCCTCTTCATACGCATCAAATTTCCAAGATCGAGGAGTGGATAAAGCAGGGTGCAAAGGATGATTCTCCGGAGGGTTCGGGTAGTTTATATTCCATGGATAATAAACCTGTTTATCAAACTCTTCCTCTGGTGCGGACACTCGATTTTACCAAAGGTGGGAAGTATCTAGCACAAAACGGTTTTCATGAAGTTTTGATTGCAGAAGCTTCAACCGGCAGGTTGGTATCCAGACTTGTGGGATTATCTGAACGGATTGAGTCCGTGGCTTTCTCTCCAGATGGAACCAAAATCGCAGTTGCAGGAGGCCAACCGGGTAGGATAGGGGAGATTCAGGTATGGGATTGGTCGAAAGAAAAACTGCTTCTTTCCCATGCTATAACCTACGACACTCTTTACGGGGTTTCCTGGTCACCGGATGGAAAGACAATTGCATTTGGTGCAAGTGATACCGCGGTGCGTGTAATTGATGCAAATACTGCAGAGGAGCTCGTATACATGGCCGGACATGATGATTGGGTAAGGGGTACGGTTTTTTCTGCAGATGGTAAATCCATTTTTTCGGTCAGTCGCGACAAAACAGTAAAACAAACGGATGTGGCCACGGAGAGGTTCGTAGGGAATGTAACTACCCACACCCCAGGGGTTCTCAATGGGGGCCAGAATTCCATTGCAGTACGCCCCAACAAAACAGAGTTGCTTGTTGGTGGTGCAGACGGAAAGGCCAAGCTTTTTCGTCAGGCGACCAAGGCCGCTCCAGCAGGGGGTGGCAATCCCAATCAGATCCGCGAATTTAAGGAACAAATCGGAAGGATATTCTCTGTGGATTTTAATCCTAAGGGCAATCTTGGGTTTTCAGGGAGTAGTCTTGACGGGGAGGGTGAGGTTCGCTGTTTCGAGATAGACTCTGGCAAACAACTATGGACCCGATCCCTAAAAAATTCTCCAGTCTTTGCAGTCCGTAGTGCACCGAATGGTCAAGAGCTTGCAGTGGGCGGCTATGACGGAAAGATACGATTTCTTTCTGTTGCTTCCGGGGAAGTGAAACGGCAGATATCCATTGCTCCGCTATTGGACGATCGCACAGATAATAGAAAGATTACATTAAATAAAAATTTTGAAATCATTGAATTGGTTACTACCGAATCTTTGCCTGAAAAACTTAAGGTGCAAAAATTGAATATTTTGCCTAAGAAAATCTCCCTGGTATCTCCTCTGGATTATGTACAAATTTTGATCATGGCAGATCTTGGTAATGGTCGAGAATCAGATGTGACACGAATGGTAAAATGGTCCTTCCCTCAGAAAATTGGCAATATCGATAATCGTGGTTTGTTTACTCCCGCCCAAGATGGGAAAGCTGTTATTAAAGCTACCTTGGGAGAGCATACCGCATCTGTTGAAGTTTCCATTGCAGGTGTAAACAAATCTTACCAACCTGATTATATATCTGAGGTGAACCCGATTATTTCAAAGCTCGGATGCAACGCAGGAACTTGTCATGGAGCTAAGGATGGTAAGAATGGTTTCAAGTTGTCTCTTCGTGGATACGATGCTCTCTATGACATACGCGGCTTCACGGATGATATGGCTTCGAGACGAGTTAATAAAGCCGCACCTGAGCGTAGCCTCATGTTGCTCAAGGCAACAGGTACGGTTCCTCATGAAGGGGGACAGTTGACCAAGGATGACTCGAGGTATCATCGGGTGATCCGTTCTTGGATCGGAGATGGTGCGGGTTTGGATATGAAGGCTAAGAGGGTTACTGAAATAAAACTTTATCCTGAAAATCCAGTGGTGGAAGAAATTGGTGCGACTCAACAATTTAGAGTAGTTGCATACTATGATAATGGAATGATTAAAGATGTTACCAGAGAGGCATTTGTAACAAGTGGTAATGGCGAAGTTGCCGAGCATGATGAGCTGAGTCTCATGACCACTCTTCGAAGAGGGGAAGCTCCTATTCTTGCCCGTTTTGAGGGCAGATACGCAGCCACCACTTTAACTGTTATGGGAGACCGTACCGGGTTTGTGTGGAAAGAACCATCACATCACAACCGGATTGATGAATTGGTATCAGATAAATGGAAGCGAATGAAAATTGCTCCCTCCGGTTTGGCGAGTGATCTCGATTTCCTGCGCCGTGTCTATCTCGACCTAACGGGTCTGCCTCCCTCAGCGAATGAAGTATCCTCTTTCCTTGAAGACAAAAGAGACAGTAGGAAAAAACGTGATGAGATGATTGATAGATTGATTGGAAATGAGCAGTATGTCGAACATTGGTCGAATAAGTGGGCGGACATGCTTCAGGTAAATGGCAAGTTTCTTGGCAGGCAGGGTGCGGTTTCATTGCGCAATTGGATAGAACATGAAATCAGCCAAAATACTCCCTATGACGAGTTTGCCAAAAAAGTTCTTACTGCAACTGGTTCAAATAAGGAAAATCCGCCTGCCTCCTATTATAAGATTTTGCGAACACCTGAGGATACGATGGAAAATACTACCCATCTTTTCCTTGCGACAAGGTTTAATTGTAATAAGTGCCATGATCATCCGTTCGAGCGTTGGACGCAGGACCAGTATTATGAAATGGCCGCTCATTTTGCTCAATTTAAACTAGAAAAAGATCCGGCTTCCGGTAAGCAGACAATTGGTAAGACTGCAGTTGAAAGAGCAAAGCCTTTATATGAAATTATTAAGGATGTATCATCAGGTGAGGTTAAGCACGAGAGAACCGGACAAGTAACTGCACCTAATTTTCCTTATCCCGCCAATTTTGAGGATAATGCCAGTTTTTCCCGTCGTGAGCGTTTAGCCGCATGGATGACATCAGCAGATAATCAGTACTTTGCCCGAAGTTACGTGAATCGCATCTGGGGCTATCTTTTTGGAATAGGTATCATTGAACCAATCGATGATATCCGAGCAGGAAACCCACCGAGTAATCCTGAGTTACTCGACTACTTAGAAAATGAGTTTATCAAAAGCGGATTTGATGTTCAGCACATTACCCGGATAATTTGCCGTTCTCGGACTTACCAACTTTCAGTTGAAACAAATAAATGGAATGCAGACGACACTATTAATTTTTCTCATTCTATGCCCAGAAGACTGCCGGCTGAGACATTATTGGATGCGGTTTATACTGTAACCGGTTCCAAGACGAAGTTCCCAGGAGTGCCTGCTGGTACGCGTGCGGCATCTTTGCCCGATGTAGGGATATCTTTACCAGATGGGTTTCTTGGTACTTTTGGCAGACCTGCTCGCGAAACCTCCTGCGAATGTGAGCGAAGTGGTGAATTACAACTTGGCCCAATTATGGCATTAGTTAGCGGGCCTACAGTTAATGATGCTATTTCTGATCCCAACAACGCCATTGCCAAAATTGCCAAAGAAGCACCTGATCACAATGAACTAATCCAACAGTTGTTTTTGAGAATCCTTAACAGACCTGCCACTGAAGAAGAAATTAATCGAAGTAAGAGTTTGTTTGCCGGTAAAATTGATGGTGATCATTCCCGAATAATTGAAAAATTAAAAGAAGCGGAATCCAAAATAAAAGATTGGTTGTATGAGCAGGAAGAGAAAAGGAATGATGCAATAGTTAAAGCCCGCAACAACTTAGAGGCGTATAAAGCCGAGACTGCGGATGATGTAAAAAAAGCAAATGACATAAGAAATGCCAAAATTGCAAATGCCAAAGCTGATCTCGCTTCATTTGATACGACTATCCCTGTGAAAGTCGTTCAATGGGAAACAGACTTTGCTGCCGGTAAAAGTCGGTGGACCAATCTCGATATCAGTAAGATCACTTCAAAAATGCCGGGGATTAAATTTGAAAATCAGGAAGATGGGTCGATTTTTGTGGGAGGAAGAAGTGCAAAAGGCTCTTATATCATTAATTCTTCCACAAGTAAGGAGCTTTTGACGGGTATCCGAATTGAAGCAATGGAGGATAATCGATTACCGAGGAAAGGACCGGGTCGAGCACCGAATGATGGTAATTTTGTGCTTTCAGAATTAGAAGTTATGACAAGTCCGTCCAAGGATCTTTCGAATTGGAAGGAAGTGGGTAATTGGAACTTTTCCACAACTCATAGTCTTGGTCCGTGGAAACCCGAGCCCAATACCAAGGTTTTAGATGCCAATAAAAGTATAATTTTGAGTACGATAGGGAAGGATGCGACATTGTCATCAAGCCCGTTCTATCATGTTGGCCCCTTTATTGGTCTTGGCTTTGACCAAGTTGGAGGTCCGGAGAGGGAGTCTTCTTTTGATCCCAATATGAAATTTTCTCAAGGAGATAAAAGTCTCTCATGGAAAGTGAAACCCGAATGGAAAGATGGTCAACTCTATGGAACTGTATTTTCAGCTGAGAATTCATCGAACTACTTGCTTAAGGAAATCGAAACAACTGCTCCGGTTACCTTACCCGTCAGTCTTGGTAGTGATGATGGAATAAAGGTTTTCCTCAATGGTAAAGAAGTACTCGCGAATAATGTGGGTCGTGGGGCAGCTCCTGATCAGGAAAAATTGGAGCTAAGACTAAAATCCGGTAAAAATGCTTTGTTAATTAAAATACATAACGGAGGTGGACCATCCGGTTTTTACTTCAAATCTGGAGTTAAAGAAGCGAGGCTTCCAAGTCTTTCCCTTACGCAGGATTTGCCCGCTGCAAGTTATGTATTAGAACTGGCAGCCTCTCCAAAGACAGATGGAGTAATGAGAGTTCAATGGGGAAGTGGGAAGGACGAAAGCCAATCAATAAAAATTCATTACAATGAAACTTGGTCAAAGTACCGGATAGATTTTGCAGCTAAAAATGCGTTTAGTCAGTTGCAAGTCTTCTTACAAAATGGAACTAAAGTTCGTTCGATAAAAATTCTTAAAAACGGTTTGCCGAGTAAGTTGGCCCTTGAAAATGCACTCGCCACCTTTAGTCAAGATGGTTATGCGGTTCCATCTGCAATAGATGGTAAAGTTGCACCGTCAGCCAATGGATGGGCGATTTCCCCTCAGATGGGTAAGACCCATTTTGCATCCTTTCAGGTTAAATCTCCTGTCAGTTATTTTGGACCGACTGATTTGCAGATCACACTTAAACAGGAGTTTCAGAGCGGTCAGCACTCACTTGGACGCTTTCGTGTTGCTGTTACTGATGTTCCCAAACCAGTTAGTTATGGTCTTCCTGCAGATGTTAAGAAGATTTTTGCAGTCGAGAAGACTAAACGTACGCCGGAGCAAAAGAAAAAACTGATCGCTGAGTATAAAAAATCAGACCCAAAAAGAGTAAAACTTGTTAAGACCTTGGCTGAAGCGAGTAAGCCACTTCCCAAAGACCCAAAGCTTTCCGGTTTAGAAAATGCCTTAAAAACAGCAGAGTTGCCTCTTCCACTTCCGCCGGAAGTTGCCCGGCTGAGAAGAGCCCGGGATTTGAGTGCCAAGCAACTTGCGAACAAACGTGTGATTGGTGCTCAGGATCTAGCTTGGGCATTAATTAATACACCATCCTTTCTTTTTAATCGTTAAAATTTAACATTTTCTTCTTTCAACCAACAAGACATATAAATTAGGGTATTATCATGATCGCACTATCAGGAGAACTCGGAAAAGATCTATGTGACCGCCATCTTCCCATGAGCCGTAGAGATGTGCTTAAAGTGGGAGGCTCTAGCATGCTTGGGCTTTCGCTTGGTGCAATGCTCCAGATGAAAGCAAATGCATCACCCACCAATTCGGGTGGTCCTGGGTGGGGACAGGCTAAAAGTATTATTATGATTTATCTGCAGGGCGGACCGAGTCACTTAGATCTATGGGATCCTAAACCTGATTCTCCTGAAAATGTCCGTAGTATTTTCAAACCCATTCCCACAAAGATTCCCGGTGTAAATTTCACTGAGCTTTTGCCGAACTTAGCAAAGGTAAATGATAAGTTTACCATGATGCGTGCAGTCAGTTATACACCGAAAGGTTTGTTCAACCACACGGCTGCCATCTATCAGATGATGACTGGATACACTACGGACAAGGTAAGTCCTTCCGGACAGTTGGAACCGCCAAGCCCCAAGGACTTTCCAAATTTTGGTTCCAATATTGTGAGGTTACGCCCGAGTAATGAGCCGATGCTTCCTTTTGTGATGCTTCCCCGTCCATTACAAGAGAGCGGAGTAGTTGGTAAAGGTGGGACGGCTGGATTTTTGGGTAAAGCTTTTGATCCCTATACTCTTTATCCTCCTGGTAGTGATATGGATATGGAGAAAATGGCCAAAATTCGAGTGGACGACCTTGAGATGCGTCCTGATATGTTCGGTATCCGTCTCAAACGGAGGGCAATGTTGCGAAATTCGATCAACGAAGCCATGCCTGTGATCGATAAAGCCGTAGAGCAATACAACCTGGATACCCACTATGACCGGGCACTTGATCTTGTATCTTCAGGAAGAGCACGCGAAGCGTTTGATCTTGGACAGGAAAAAGATGCAGTTCGTGATTCTTATGGTCGAAATACTTTCGGACAAAGCTGCTTGCTTGCCCGCAGACTAGTCGAGGCAGGAACTCGTGTAGTTGAGGTTATCTGGCCCAAGGTTGCCAACTCAGACAATCATTCCTGGGATGTTCACAAAGGTCTGCCAAAGAGGATGAAGGATCAGTCAGCACCCATGCTTGATATGGGCTTGTCGGGTTTGATGACAGATCTAGATCAAAGAGGTTTGCTCGATGAAACTATGGTTGTTTGCGTAGGTGAGTTTGGTAGAAGCCCTGAGAAAGGGGTGAGTACTTCTGGCAATGGAAACAGTGCTGATGGACGTGACCACTGGCCTTACTGTTACACAGGAGTAATTGCAGGAGCTGGTATTAAGCGTGGTTATGTCCATGGTCAATCTGATAAGACTGGTTCATCTCCCCTTGAAGATCCAGTTCATCCTCGTGAATTGCTTGCCACTATATACCACGGTTTTGGAATTAATCCTGAAACCATTGTGTACAATCACTTGAATCAGCCTCGCGAATTGGTGAAAGCACAGGCAGTTACCGAACTTTTTTCCTGATCCTTAGTCCAATGATTTCTAAACACGCAACGATTGTTGCGTACACCCTAGTCTTTATTTTTCCCGGTTGTTCCCGAAAAGTTGACCCGGAAACAGCAGACAAGGAGGTTAGAAAACTACTCCAGGAAGTGCCGGGATTTGATTGGAAACCGGCATCTTTATCCCGACTTGCTTATTCAGATAATAATGATGAACTACCGGATCGTCCCAGAGACGATACTGAATCGCGCGAGGTAACCCTGCGAATTCAAAAGGATGATGCATATGAGGATGGTAACGAAACTTTAACCAGTGAGAGTAAAGATTGGGAAAAGTCACTTCCCATGGACAGCAATGGCACAATTCTTTTGGATCTGGAAACCGCCATGTCGTTGGCGATTCTCCACTCACGTGATTATCAGCAGCAAAAAGAAGCTTTATATCTCTCCGCACTTGATGTTACCTATGAGAGATTTCAGCTTGGTCCTCTGCCTTTTGCTGGCATTAGTGGAGAAGTAAGCCAGGAAATTGATGAGGATCCTTCGGATTTTCAATCCAGAGCCCAAGCTGGAATAAGGGGCATTGCAGGAAAAGGAACAAACTGGGTCGTCTCCCTAGCCAATCGATTAAGTATTGAGCTTAGTGATGGTAATATCGAGGCGGGTGGTTCCCTCGCAAATTTAACAATTACTCAGCCCTTACTACGAGGAGCAAGCAGGAGGATTTTCCTTGAAGGGCTTACCAAAAGTGAACGCTCGCTTTTGGCCGATGCCAGAAGTTTGGAACAATTTCGCCAAGGTTTTTTCCTTGATGTAGTACTTGGTTCCAATCCTTCATCAAATGTGGGAACTTCGGGTGTAATTTCTTCCGTCCCTCCACCGGCTACAGGAGTTTCTGGTTTTCTAGGCCTTGTTCAGGATTTGCAGCGGATTCGCAACCAAGAGGCAAATGTTGCGAAGTTGAATGATAGTCTTTTGCAGTTGGAAGCCGCTTTTGAAGCGGGAAGAATTGGAAGCCGATTACAGGTAGATCAGGCAAGACAGGCACTTTTTAACGGACAGAGTCGTTTGCTCGCAGCGAAGTCTTCTTATGAAAACCGGCTTGATGGATATAAGATTTTCCTAGGATTACCCCCAACATTGGATATTACGGTTGTGGATGATTATATCCAAAGTTTCAGGCTTACAGATATTGCCCTCGTTGACCTTCAGGATGAAATAAATCTAATACTCTCTAGAGTTCGCGATCCGGAAGTAACCAAAACTCTTGATGATTTGAAAGAGATTTCTTCGCTTGTTCTCAAATTGAGACCCCTAGCAGAGGAAAGCCTTCAAAAATTAATTTCTGACTACCAAAGCTTTCAAAATGTACTTCCCGAAAGAAAAAAAGGATTTATTAGTCTTCGTGAGCGTCCTGATCTTCGGGAATTGGGTATGGGATCTGATGCATTTAAAGACAGTGACTTGGATGATTTAATTCTTGATTTGAATGATTCAATACTCACGCTTTCGGCAGCTCTTGAAGAATTTGAATCCACACTAGGTGTATGGATTGAGGTTGCAGATAGCATTCCCGTGGATGCAGCTCGTGGAAGACTATCCGTATTGCTGAATCGCTTTTCTGGAACCTTGCTTGAACTATCCTTAGCTAAGGCTTCCGCAAGACTTGAGTCAATTGTGATGGGTGAAATTAGGATTCTGCCAGCTGAAGCTGCAGGAATCGCTTCTGAAAATCGGATGGACTGGAAGAACAATCGTGCAAGGTTGGTCGATGTTTGGCGAAACGCCGATCTTGCCAAAGATGACCTCAGGACTGATCTCGATGTTGTATTATCCGGCACATTGGGGTCAAATTCAATGGGAGCAGGCCAGTTTGAATCTGACGAAAGTCGGTTAAGAGTGGGATTGGAGTTAGACACTCCTTTGTCAAAAGTCAGAGAAAGGAATCGCTACAAAGCTGCTTTATTAAGATACCAACAGTCGCGTCGTGCCTATCTGGCTTTTGAAGATAGTGTTATTCGGGCATTTCGTGAACATCAAAGACTTTCAAAATTATTTCAATTGAACTTTGAGTTGAGTAGGGCAGCAGTTCGTGGGGCAATTGCCCAGGTAGACTTGGCCAGAATGCGCTTGGATGAACCACCCAAGCCGGGAAGAAACGCCCAATTCGGTGCTACTACTGCTAGGGATTTAGTTAATGCCTTGAACGATTTATTGGATGCAAGCAATAGTTTTGTTGAGGTTTGGATGGGCTACGAAGCAATGCGAATGCGCTATGCTTACGATCTGGGAACCATGAAGTTATCCGACAATGGAGTCTGGGTGGGAAATTAAATCTACCATTCTGGTTCTTTGATATCATTTAAGCGACAAGTCCTAACTTGCTCTGCTTATGCTATTTAATAAAATAAATTTTTATGTTTTCTCGAAAATCTACCAAAGGCTTTGTTTCCACCAATACTCTCATGGGTTTGGCTGGTGCTGGCGTACTATCATTGCTCTGGTGGTTGGGTGTCGACGAGGACTCTTCAGAAAATGAAGTACAACCGCTTTTTGAAACAGTAAAGGTTGCTGAATTTAAACTGGAATTTATTGAACCTGGAGAAATCGAAAGTGCGGAAAATGTTGAAATCAAAAGTGAAGTTAGAAGTCGCTTCACTGCAGGCGTAAGCATTCTTGAAATCGTTCCAGAAGGATCTGTTGTCAAAAAAGGCGATTTTTTGGTGCGACTGGACGATGCTACACTACAAAAGGATTTACTTCGCCAGCGAATTTCAGTGCACCAGGCAAAAGCCACTCTGGTAAAGGCAACCGCTGATGTGGAGGCTGCAAAGCTTGCCTTAGAGGAATATCTATCGGGCTCTTTCAGAGAAAGTGAAGAGCAACTGGAAAGTGCAGAGTTTGTAGCTAAAGAAAATCTTAGGCGTGCACAGGAATACTTGGTATACAGTAAAAAACTCGCTGCCAAAGGATATGTATCAGAGGCACAGTTAGAAGCTGACCAGTTTGCAGTTGAAAAAGCAGGCAAGGAATTGGATCTTTCTCAAACCAAGTTGGAGGTTTTGAGAACCCATTCGAGAATGGCAAAAGTCAATGAGTTGAACGCATCTATAATGACTGCCGAGGCACGCCTTCATTCCGCTGAGAATTCTTATCAACTTGAAAAGACACAGGAAGTTGAAATCGAAGAGCAAATTCATAAATGTCAAATTTTCTCTCCCGCAGATGGTGAGGTAACTTACGCGAATAAGAACAAATCTGGCACTAACGAAGGCGTTCTTATTGAGGAAGGAAAATTTGTTCGGGAAAATCAGACAATAATTCGTTTGCCAAATGCATCCCTGCTTCGAGTACGAGCCAAAGTCAATGAAAACAGGATCGAACAGGTTCGTGCAGGCATGGATTGTGATATCCTCATTGACGCGATGAGAGATTTGCAACTCAAAGGCAAGGTTGATTCTGTTAGTGAGTATCCTATACCATCCATCAGTCGCTACACCGCACATATCAAAGAATATGCAACGGAGATTGTGATCACTGATCCGCCCCCCGGTGTCCGTACTGGGATGACTGCCAAAGTAACGATTAGGTCCGAGCAGATTGATCGCGCCTTGCAAATTCCCCTAACTGCCATTTTCAGGGTTGATGGTGAATCCTTTTGTTTAGTCGGCAATGAAGATGATGAAATGCAAATACGTTCAATTGAACTTGGTTTTCATAACATGATAATGGCAGTGGTTAAAAGTGGTTTGGAAGAAGGAGAACGCATTGTCCTTAATCCTGATCATTTCAAGAGTCTCTTTAAGCAGGACAATCAAAACGAAATTGCTCAGAAGTAGTTTCTTTGAATTCGTTTGGATAGGCGGATGAAGTCTCGGGATATTAACATATCATTCCGTGTCAGTAACCTGTCTAAAGTCTATGAAATGGGTGATGAAAAGGTAGTTGCTCTGGACGATGTTTCTTTGGAAGTGCCCGAGGGTGATTATGTGGCAATTATGGGCCCATCTGGTTCGGGAAAAAGTACTCTTCTTAACATTCTAGGGTGCCTGGATTGTCCGACTACTGGAAACTATCAACTTCGGGGTGAATGGGTGGAAGAGATGAATGATGAAGAACTCTCTGCCCTTCGTGCAAAATCAATAGGTTTTATTTTTCAGTCATACAATTTGATTCCTTATTTAAATGTCCTGGAAAATATTTCACTCCCTGCGAGCTATGAGAAAGAATCCATCCTTAACGAAACAAGAGCCAGAGAACTCGCAAAAATTGTTGGTCTAGAGGACCGAACTTCTCACCTACCTTTGCAACTTTCAGGAGGGCAGCAGCAAAGAGTGGGTATTGCCAGGTCCTTGGCCAATGATCCAGCTTTCGTTTTGGCTGATGAGCCAACTGGAAATCTTGATTCCAAAACTACGAATGAAATTCTCGAGCTACTCGACGATTTTAATCGGAGAGGAAAAACTGTCATCCTAGTTACTCATGAAGCGGAGGTTGCTTCCCGTGCCCACCGGGTCATAAGAATGAAAGATGGTCTAATCATTAGTGATGAAAGAACCAGAGAACCGGCAAATCAAGCCTTCAAGGAACAAACTTCAGTAAAACCAGAATTGGATCGTTCAAATCATTTTCAAAGAGCATTTCAAAACCTTTTGAAGAGTGCAATGCAGAGTATAGTGACTCACCCTTTACGCTCTCTCTTAACTGCACTTGGAGTATTTATAGGAGTTGTCAGTGTGGTTTGGTTACTAGCGATAGGGGAGGGTATTGCGGATCAGGCAGAGGGTGAAATCATGGAACTGGGGGCAAATAATCTTATCGTCTCCAGTAAAAGACCTCCCGAGGAAGAGCGATCGAGCAGGGGTGCTAATTTCTATTCTTATGGTCTGACTGAAAATGATTTCTTTAAAATCTCAAAGACTGTACCTTATATTTCAGCATCCTACCCAACGCGTGAATTAAATAATCGCACAATTTTTACCAAAGCTGCAAAGACCCGGGGTGAATTGCTTGGCTGTCTTCCAAATTATCGTAATTTACACAATCTTGTGCTGACCAAAGGACGCTTCATAAGTGAAGAGGATAATTACGATGCGGCAGAGGTTTGCGTACTTGCCTCGAGCCTTGCTAAAACGCTCTTTCCGTTTGGAGATTCGTTGGGAAAGCCAATAAACATTGGGGGGAATCTTTACACGGTTATTGGCGAAGTGGCTCCAAGAACTAATTTGAATGACTCTGGTGGACTTGGTTTCAAGGAACTGTTTGAAGATAATGTTTATCTTCCACTTGCAACTCACTGGTCGAAGATATTTGAGTATCATTACCGTGGTTATGATGGGAGTAATTTGATCTCTAAGATTACCCTCACGATAGATGATCAAAATAAACTTCTTACGGTTGCCCAAATGATTCGTGATCTTTTACAAAAAGATCATGGCATGGAAGATTATCAGGTAACCGTTCCATTGGAATTAATGGAACAGGCTGAACGGGCAAAGATGACTTTTGTTGCCCTAATGGGATTGGTGGCCGGCATATCCCTATTTGTCGGAGGGGTGGGAATTATGAACATAATGCTGGCTACGGTCACTGAAAGGACACGAGAAATTGGAATACGGCGCGCAATCGGAGCCAAGCAGCGGGATATTATCTTGCAGTTTCTTGCTGAAACGATCGTTCTGACCGGAATTGGAGGTATGGCCGGTATACTAGCTGGTCTTTTGTGTGAGCCTGCTTACTCCACAATTCTCGAATTAATGGAATCTCTAGTGCCCATTCTTTATGAGTCGCTTCCGCCTTCAATGCAGGGAATGAAACCTGTCCTTGTTCCTTGGTCCCTGCCACTTGTCTTTGGCGTGGCTGTAGTTATAGGTGTGATTTTTGGAATTTATCCTGCCCGTAAAGCTTCTCAAATGGATCCTGTAGAAGCGTTAAGACATGCCGGATGATTCTGGAAAACCTTGCCAACAAACTGGGCGAACAAATCTCTTGTATCCCTGGATACCTATTGATGTAAACCTGGAGTCAGTTGTCGAAGGCCAAGGTCCACCATGGTGAGTGGCAGGTCCGGGAATTACTCCGGGTGGAAACCCATTCCAGAGTATCCTTCCAACTTTTGAGGTTAAAACGGATAGGAGTTCACGAGTTTCTTTCTGATCTTTATCCCCTGCATGAATAGTTCCAGTGAGACTTCCTTCCAAGTGATGGGCGATCTCCATCATTTCCATGAAATCTTCTGCAACCACAATCAAAGAGGAAGGCCCAAAGGATTCTGTTTGCAGTTCTTCATCTTGCAGAAATTCTTTGGCCGTTATCTGAAAGACCTGTATGGGCACCTTGAGCGGATGGGTCTCGTTAAGAAATTGTGATTTACCAATCAACTTTACTCGTTTTTTAAGAGTCCCAACAGAATGATTATAATTTTGAAACACATCTTTATTAAGCAATGGGAGGCATTCATTACTGGATATTGCAGAAATTAGATTTTTCCTGAAATTTTCATTAAATGATTCAGCTAGGATAATCAGTGCTCCTGGTTTCGTACACATTTGGCCGGCAAATAGATTGATAGCATTAATAAAACCTTTGGCGAAACTGTCTGAATTATCGGATAAGGCTGAGGGAAGTGCGAATACAGGATTTAGACTGCCCATTTCCGCATGAAAAGGAATAGGTTTTTGGCGTTCAGAAACAACTTTTGCAAGTGCTTTTCCTCCCCTTAATGATCCAGTGAAAGCTACACAGCAAATCTTTGGGTGTGCCACTAACTGCCGAGCTACTTCATAGTTTTCTCCGTGAATAAGAGCAAAGCACCCATTTGGCATTTCGGCTTCCTTAATGGCAATTTTTACGGCCTTCCCTTGAAGTTCACAGGTTTGGGGATGTCCTGGGTGAGATTTAACAATCACTGGGCAGCCCACAGCTAGAGCACCTGCTGTATCCGTTCCGACTACTGATATTGCAAAAGGAAAATTACATGCACCAATAACTGCAACCGGCCCTAAGGGTACATTATTTCGAAACATTGCAGGCTTGGGAATGGGATCTCTGTTCATGTCTTCAGCTTCGTATGTGAAATCTTTCCACGAATTGTTCTCTGCAAGTCTTGCAAACTCTTTAAGCTGATCAATGGTTCGAATCAGCTCAGTTTCAAGCCTTGGCATTCCAAGATTGGTCTCACTTTGTGCAGTTTCCAAAAGATCTGATTGGATTCTTTCTAATTGCTGAGCAATTTGATAGAGAAAGTTTGCTCTTTGTTTTGATGATTTATTTTTGAAATCAAAAAAACTGTCATTAGCCTTGTCGATAACCTCATCAATTTCTGAGGTACTGGTATCTTCATAAATCGATGAAATCAAAAAAAGCCTTTCCTTAAAGATACATACTGTCGTAGATGTCAGCGATTTTTTTAATCGCTAATGCGTAGGCAGCCGTTCTCCTGTCATCGATCTTTGGGTTGCTCTGGTGCTGTTCATAAATCTCATTGTATGATTCACGCATGGTATCATCCAATCCAGATCGAACCAGATTAATTTCGTTGGGTCCTTCAAGGAGTTGGTCTTTAGCCAGTTTATCGAGTTTTTTTCCAAGAGTACCTTCCATTAATTCAATAATCTTTTGGCTTTGAGCTTCAGCAAACCTACGGTCCATTCTGCCAAATTTTACATGAGAAAGATTCTTAAGCCACTCAAAGTAAGAAACTGTAACCCCTCCAGCATTCAAGTATGCATCTGGGATAATGAAAATATTTCTTTGATTCAGAATTTGATCAGCTTCGTAAGTGACAGGGCCATTAGCAGCTTCAGCAATTACCTTACATTGTAAAAGTGATGCATTTTTATCGGTAATGACCCCTTCCATGGCAGCCGGAATTAGAATATCACACGGATGAGCAAGTATTTTTGGCCCATCCTTTTCGAAATTAGCATCAGGGTATCCCTCCACTTTTCCATATTCCTGCTTATAAGCCGATACTTCTTCTACAGCTAGTCCATCTTCATTTATAATTGCTCCGTCTCTTTCAATGATTGCAATGATCTTTGCCCCATCCTCTTCCTGCAGAAACTTAGCTGCGTGATAACCTACATTTCCAAGGCCTTGAATGACGATTGATTTTCCCTCGAGTGAGCCTTCAATGCCTGCTTCCTTAAGATCAGCCGAGTTGCGAAAGAATTCCCTTAATCCGAATTGAACACCTCTTCCCGTTGCTTCAACTCTGCCTTCGACCCCACCGAAATGAACAGGCTTTCCGGTCACACATCCTCGGGCATTGATATCTGAAGGATGCAATCTTTGGTATTCGTCTGCAATCCAAGACATCATTCTCTGTCCTGATCCCATATCGGGTGCTGGCACGTTAAGTCCTGGACCTAGGAATCCCCGCTTGTCAAGTTCCTGAGTGAATCTTCTAGTTATATGCTCGAGTTCATCAAGGGTGTAATCTTTCGGGTTAATTTTGAGTGCTCCTTTAGATCCTGCATATGGCACATTAACAATGGCACATTTATAAGTCATTAGAGCAGCGAGTGCCTCGACTTCCTGTTGATCTACGAAAGGGGCGTACCTGAGCCCACCTTTTGCAGGCAAGATATGTTCACTATGTGTGGCTCGCCAACCAGTGAAGATTTGGTAACTTCCACGCAACTCGACTCCAAACTTCATTTCGCAAATTGCGTTACAGGTACGGATCTGGCGAGCCAAGCCCTTTGGGAGTTCTAGAGCTTTGGCAGCACGGTTGAAGCAAAGGTCAACATTTTCGAGAAAAGATGTCTTGTTTGAAGGATGCATAAAATTTTCCTGTAGAAAAACCTAGAAGAATACAAACAATAAGATTTTCAGATGCCTAGTGATGCAAAAAAAAAGCCCGCTCAATGCGGGCTTTTGAAAGTGAATTTGGAAGTAGATTTACCAGTCAGAATTTCCGGAAGAATTTTCTTCCTTAGGACGGGCTTCATTTACTCGAAGTGGTCTACCTTCCATTTCGTGACCATTCATTGCTTCGATTGCTTTATTTGCCTCGTCATCGTTATTCATTGTGACAAATCCAAATCCCTTCGATCTGCCAGAATCACGGTATGTGATAACTGATGCTTTTTCGACAGTTCCATAAGGGCCGAATGCTTCGGCGAGTTCCTGATCCCTCACGGACCAAGGAAGATTTCCAACATATATTTCCATTTTTAATTATTTTTTTGTTAAACCTTTAATCGTAGAAATTAAACGATTACAATTTGTTTGAAGTACTTATTCCAAAGTAGATGAAATTGAATCAGAAGATAACTACGAAACTTTTTATTATGAACAAAAAGAGCCAAAGATCAATGGTAAAGGGTAGATTATTAATAGTTAACAAAATTTACTTTGAATATTTTATACTTAACTACTCCATGAATGGAGACAGCTTGCTTTAATAAGTAAATTACTTCTTATTTGAATCATGCATCTCTGGTCTTTTTGGATGATTTGTTGCTCTTTTCTAATAGGAAGATTTGTAAATTTTGCTGGAGTAAAAGAAGATCACTGGGCATATCAACCGGTAATTGACCCTGAAGTTCCTTCCACTGACAATAATGATTGGGTCAATAATGAAATTGATGCATTTATTTTATCGGGGTTAACGGATTCAAATCTATCCACGCCTGAATCTGCTGATAAGCAGACATTGTTTCGTCGGCTGCATTACACTCTCACTGGATTACCACAGGATTATTCAAAAAGTGATAACTCCAATTTTGCACAAAAATTAGATGAATTACTTGCTTCTTCTCATTATGGTGAAAAATTGGCACGCCACTGGATGGATGTTGCACGGTATGCTGACTCCAATGGACTCGATGAAAACCTTGCCTTTGCTCATGCATGGAGATACCGGGATTACCTGATTGATACTTTTAATCGTGATATCCCATTTAATGAGTTTGTAATTGAGCAGTTGGCCGGTGACCTGCTGGTAGCAGGAAAGTCTTTTGAAGTTACAAACCGGCTTAAAATAGCGACTGGCTTTCTTGCTTTGGGACCAAAACTTCTTGCTGAGCCAGATCCGGTGAAAATGGAGATGGATATGATCGATGAACAAATGGATGTTGTGGGGCAAGCTTTTATGGCTCTGACAATTGGTTGTGCAAGATGTCATGATCACATGAGTGATCCCATAACCACCGCTGAGTATTATGGCATGGCGGGCATATTCAAAAGCACTAGAAGTATGGAAAAAATTACCCGTCCAACTCGTTGGTTTGAGCATGTCATTTCCTCGGAAGATGAACAAATACATGCTGATAAACATGCCTTGCTTATCGAAAGCCAAAAGAAACTCATACTAGCTTACAAGGATAAGGCTAATCATGAATTAGTAGCCCTCAAAGTGGTAAAGAGATTACCTAAGAATCCTTCCAATTTTTATTCCGAAAAAACCAAACAGGAAATCGCATCGCTTGAGGAGACACTCGAGAAGTATGAGAAGAGTAAACCCGAACTAAATTACTGTCATGGAGTTAGTGATGGGAATATAACAAAACTAAAAGTACACCTGAGGGGTGATCCTGATACATTGGGGGAAGTGCAAAATCGAAGATTTCTCTCTATCTTTCCTTCAATCGGAGAGGAGTTGCCTGATGAAAAAGAAAGTGGTCGTTTGCAGTTGGCAAAATGGATTGTTTCGCCTCAAAATCCACTCACAGCAAGGGTGATTGTAAACAGAGTTTGGAGATGGCATTTTGGGAAGGGGTTAGTGGAAACTACTGATAATTTTGGGGTGCTTGGTGCAAAGCCTTCTCACCCAAAACTTTTGGACTGGTTGGTTTGCCGGTTTATTGAAGATGGATGGTCAATCAAATCACTTCATCGAAGAATCCTCAGCTCAGCAACTTGGCAGGCTTCGTGCCAGAACCCACAAGCATCAAAAGATCCAGAAAATAAACTGTTCTCGAGGTTTCCCATACGCAAATTATCAGCGGAGGAAATTAGAGACACTTGGATAGCTTTATCCGGAGATTTAAATTACACGATTGGAGGCAAGGTCTTTTTTCCTGAAAACAGGAAACACATTTTTACGGTTACTTCTATTGATGATACAGATTACGACATCAATCGACGATCCATTTACTTACCGGTCATTCGTAACCATGTTTACGATTTTTTTCAATTGTTTGATTTTCCGGATCCCACCATAGTTCAAGGTCACCGAAAGGAATCATCAACTAACCAGCAAGCTTTGTATCTTATGAATAGTCCGTTTTCTCAATCTACTGCATCCAAAATCGTCAGCCTGACCTTTAACGAAGATAAGAGCGATTGGATCAAGGAAATCTATTCATTAATCCTAGGAAGGTTACCAGGTGTAAAAGAGGAGTTCTCCGCGAAAAAATTCCTTCGTGATTTTCCCGACCCACAAAGTGATCTTCACGCTGCCACCTTATTTACGCAGTCAATTCTTTGTTCCAACGAGTTTCTTTACCTAAGATGAACGAAAACTTTTGGAATAGAAGAAAGTTCCTTACCAATGGTGTAATGGGTCTGGGCTTTGCGGCTTCCGTTGGGACCCTTCAATCTAAGCAATTACCTTTATTTTCAAGTTCCGTCGTGCAGCTCAAATACAGACAGCGAGCTAAACGGGTACTTTTTCTTTTTATGAAGGGAGGACCTTCCCAAGTTGATACTTTCGACTATAAACCCAGTCTAAAACGGAACCATGGGAACCCCCTGCCATTTGCAAAACCAAAAGTGCAATTTGCAAAGACTGGCAATTTACTTGCATCTCCTTGGGATTTCCAAAGATACGGAGAATGCGGCCATTATGTGAGTGATCTTTTTCCCAAGGTCGCCAAACATGTTGACGATTTGTGTTTCATTCATTCGATGTACGGAACTAACCCTGCCCATGGAGCTGCTGTTCTCAAATTACATACGGGTAGTGATAATTTTATTAGGCCCAGTATGGGGGCATGGCTATCTTATGGTCTTGGTTCAGAAAATGAAAACCTACCCTCTTTTGTGACTATTTGTCCAACCCTTGCTCATGGGGGTTCCCAAAACTGGGGTTCTGCTTTTCTGCCGAATCGTCATCAAGGATGTCCGATAGGAAATGCATCCGTCGATCCAGTGGATGCGAAGGTAGGCCATATCGAGAACTCGCGAGATAGTTTTTCTCAGCAAAGAGCCCAGTTACAGATGCTTAGAACGCTTAATCAATCTTCCATGATAAAGGGAATAAATGAACAGTTCTGGAAAGAAAAAATTGAGAATTTTGAAATGGCCTTTCGAATGCAAACTTCGATTCCCAGAGTTCAGGATATTTCAAATGAGTCAGAAGCTACCAAAAACCTGTATGGTTTGGATCAAAAAATTTCAGAAAATTTCGGTACACAATGTTTGATCGCAAGAAGATTTTTGGAAGAAGGGGTCCGATTTGTACAAGTTACGCACAGTGCCCTAAAGGCTCAATGGGATCAGCATGGAAATCTGCGTCGCGATCACGCCGAGCGTGCAGCTCAAGTGGATCAACCGATTGCAGGATTACTCACTGATCTTAAACAGCGAGGAATGTTGGAAGATACTCTTGTAATTTGGGCTGGCGAATTTGGCAGAACTCCAACCGTACAGGGACCAAAGTTTGATGGTCGTGATCATAATCCTCATGGGTTTACCATTTGGTTGGCAGGTGCTGG
>Ga0163109_10001298_pt1 | contig 19834 bp, 8 predicted proteins | sample CRUFie1St13metaG_FD_108704 | JGI IMG/M metagenome (GOLD analysis project Ga0163109, IMG submission 108704) | Marine microbial communities from the Costa Rica Dome - CRUD Field 142mm St13 metaG | ecosystem: Environmental > Aquatic > Marine > Oceanic > Photic zone | place: Costa Rica: the Eastern... | reverse complement strand
CATCAGATCATTCTTTATCCGTCGATCCCATACTACGTTCAGTGGTAAGGTCATTAAAGTCGATTTTATCGGACCCTACAGAGAGGATCAAGAATTCGCAGTCGCAATGCAACGCAGTCACGACATGCGGAAACAGGTTCCTGCCGAAACCCAGATCACTAAGTGGGAGTGGGTTGAAAGGGTTCCGGAGATGATCTCAGATCAGATGGCATTCCGTTAAGTAACACTAACTGCACAGGGGTTAAGTAACACTAACCCCTTGCAATCGTCCGTGAACAGCAGTTATTTTATGTGATGCCCCCCCGGTATATAAAACCAATGGGTCCCCACAAGCTATAAACGACCCAGATCGACCTTTCAATATCTAAGTCACAAAAAATTTTTTCATATATAAAAACTAGGCACAAGATTCAAAGATATGCAAAAAAATCCCGAAGAAAATTTTACGACCATAGAGATCGATCCAGTATCCGGAGAGCACTATCTAACTATCCCAGAGTGGATATGCGATGAGAACGGGTGGTACGAGGGAGTAGAAATAAACATCGAAGTCGATAAAGATTCTATAATTATTCGAAGCGTCGATTGAGTCCCTTGACCTCGTATAGATAGAGTGTTATGATATTGACGTAGTTACTTACAGTTATGGCTAAAGGATTCACTGTTAAAGCAAAGAAACCACCACAAGGCAAAGAGACCGCAGAGTGGGACTATGACAAAGCAAAGGAAATGGTAAAAGGCAAGAGTATTGTCTTTTGTCTACCAGGACGTGGAGTTTCATATACGTATCTGAAAAATTTTGTACAATTGTGTTTTGATCTTGTGCAGGCAGGTGCAAGCATTCAGATCTCACAAGACTACAGTTCAATGGTAAACTTCGCACGTTGTAAGTGTCTTGGTGCTAATGTACTGCGAGGACCGGACCAGGTGCCATGGGACGGTAAGTTGATGTATGATTGGCAACTATGGATTGATAGTGATATTGTATTCAATACTGAGAAGTTCTGGCAATTGATTCTGATGGATCAAGATATTGCATGTGGATGGTATTGTACGGAAGACGGCAAAACGACAAGTGTTGCACACTGGATGGAAGAGGATGATTTCCGTAATAATGGTGGTGTAATGAATCATGAAACACTTGAGAGTATCTCTAAGCGTCGCAAACCATTTACGGTAGACTATGCAGGTTTCGGATGGTTACTGATCAAGCACGGAGTCTTTGAACACTCTGATATGAAGTATCCATGGTTTGCACCAAAGATGCAAATCTTTGAGTCTGGAGAGGTTCAGGATATGTGTGGAGAAGATGTATCATTCTGTCTCGATGCTATCGAAGCAGGTTTTGAGATCTGGTGCGATCCTCGTATCAGAGTTGGTCACGAGAAGACAAGGGTTATCTGATGAGTCAGACAAGATATACAGTTCTCCATAAAGATAAAGTATTATTCAGAAACTTGACGGAAAATGAGTACTTTGCTATTATGGAGGACCTTTCGATAGAGTATTATCAGAAAGGATCTCCAAGACCTCAAGACCTTCAAACAAAAATCACTAAGTATTAAGGAGCATTATGGCAGTTCGTTCAAAGACTGGTATTTACAAAGACGGTTTTATGCCCGGAAAACCGAAAAAATCTCGGCAGGGCTCGGGTAAGCACACGAAGTATGCGGCAACTTCTCGTAATGGAAAGAAAAAAGTATATCGTGGACAAGGACGTTAATATATACATTAACTAATATTAAGTCATATGGCATGTCTGATTGCAAATCTTCCTTCAATGGAAGTATGGGTTCGTAAAGAATACCTAACAGATCATCAGAGTGGGCATGGTGAATTTGTAAAAGGCGTCTGGGTATCGGTTAAATCGATTCCTGGACGTGCTTTTTATTTTGAGACCTATTTACCAGAATATGCGGCAATGTACGATAAACTGCCGATTAGTGCCTTTGTAGCAGACCCTGAGACCCCTTCTCCGGATATGAACCTACCAAACCTCCAGTTTTGGAATTGTATGGACTACGGGGTCGTCTCGGTAGATAAGAAATTTATTGGTTCTATGGATTTTGAGTGCTATACACGGGACTTTGGTAATGTAAAAGGCACTTATGTTTGTACTATTGACAATTATCACCATGATCCAGACTATGTTGACTATGCCACAAGTGAAAATCCTGCCGAACATAAGTCACACAACCTAATTGAACTTGAAAATGGGCAGTATGCACTGTATCCAAATAACAGATTGCGTATTTTTGACAATAGTTTGACTCCTGTTGAACCAAAAATGCCTGATTTTAAGGTTTCAACTCAATATTATCAGGTTGAGAACGGTTTTGAACGACTTGGAATGGGTCGTGAAGACGAATATTTCTGGAAAACGGCAAAAGAACGTGAAGAAATACCCGAAGAGGGTGAAAATAAATAGTATTTTACAATTCAGGAGCAAAATGGGCAACTCTCCGGTTGATAGAGACACAAATTACATGAAAGAAGTGTGGGGAACTGCAAGTTTGACTACAGATTATGGTTCAACACTTGATAAAATTCATCAAGATGAGCAAAAAAAGAAAGAAAAGGTTCTTCAGGAGATAATGCATGATGATTTATCTGATGAAAGAAGAAATCTTCAGGAATAGAGGTATAAATAGGTTAAGAAAACTCTTAAAAAATGGCAAATCAGAGGATATCAAGGGCATTTAAAGACATTAGTTTGTCTTTTGAGCCTCATCCTGTGACAAAAGACTTGCAAGTACTCAAAAATGAGAACGCAATTCGTCGTTCTGTAAGAAATATTGTAGAAACTATCCCAACAGAGAGATTTTTTAACTCTTTGTTGGGATCTGATGTAAGATCTAGTCTATTTGATTTTGTTGATTATGGTACTGCATCTACAATTCAAGATCAAATTGAAGTTGCAGTAACAAATTTTGAGGATAGAGTGGAAAATTTGTCTGTAGAGGTAGATCCTAGGCCAGATGAGAACACTTTTAACGTAACTGTAATATTTGATATTATAGGACAAGAGTTTCCAACACAAGAATATTCATTCCTCTTAGAGGCAACAAGATAAAATGCCTTTTACACAATACTCCAATTTAGATTTTGATCAGATAAAGACTTCTATCAAAGACTATCTCCGTGCGAACTCCACATTTACGGACTTTGACTTTGAAGGGTCTAATTTTTCTGTATTGATAGACACGTTAGCATATAACACTTATATTACAGCATTCAACTCTAATATGATTGTCAATGAGTCTTTTTTGGACTCTGCAACACTTAGAGAAAATGTAGTATCTCTTGCTAGAAACATTGGATATGTTCCTCGTTCAACTACATCAGCAAAAGCAGTAATAAGTTTTGAAGCAACGGCACCAGTGGATGGTAACGGCATCCCAACGACCTCTACGTTGACCCTGAAGGCAGGTATAGTGTGTGTTGGTAGGTCTAGTGACTCGTCATATACTTTCTCGATTATAGAGGATATAACAGCACCTGTAGATCCCTCCACAGGAAAGGCACAATTCTCAAATATTACAGTTTTTGAGGGTTCTTTACTTTCAAAAACTTTTAATTATAATGGATCTCTTGATCAGAGATTTATTTTAAATAATGCATTCATTGATACTTCAACACTCTCTGTTCATGTAAAAGATTCTCTTTCCGAAAAGGGTGTGGAATATGAACTTTCAGAAAATATTTTTGATATAGACAAAAATTCTAGAATTTATTTCTTACAAGAAGTTCAAGATGAAAGATATGAATTAATTTTTGGTGATGGATTGATTGGTAAGAAATTGGGTTCAAATGGTGATGGAACTTATATCACTGCAACATATATCGTCACTGGTGGTGAAGAAGGTAATGGTGCACAGAACTTCTCATTCTCTGGAACATTAGAAAATGAAAATACTGAGATTATTAATCCAGGAATAGTTTCAGTAACAACAAATCAATCATCTCAAAATGGATCTAAAATTGAATCTTTAGATTCGATCAAATATTATGCTCCTAAACTTTACTCATCTCAATATAGGGCAGTAACATCAAGAGATTATGAAACTATTATAAAAAGAATTTACCCAGACACTGAATCAGTTTCAGTTGTTGGTGGAGAAGAACTGAGTCCACCACAATTTGGTACAGTTCAGATCAGTGTCAAACCAAAAAATGGATCCTTTGTCTCGGATTTTAACAAAGAAATTATATTATCAGAATTAAAAAAATATAGTGTTTCTGGAATTAATCAGAAATTAGTAGATCTGAAAATTCTTTATGTTGAACTCAATAGTGCAGTTTACTTTAATGATTCACAAACATCAAGTCCCGATACCTTAAAAACTAGAGTAACTAATTCTTTAACACAATACTCCAAATCTTTAGATTTGAATAAATTTGGTGGAAGAACAAAATATAGTAAAATTCAACAAATTATTGACAATACCGATACTGCAATTACCTCCAACATTACTAAGATAATCATAAGAAGAGATTTAAAACCAGTATTAAATAAATTTGCACAATATGAGTTATGTTACGGAAATCAATTTCATGTAAATGCAAAGGGATATAATATTAAATCTACCGGATTCAAAATTTCTGGAGAATCTGATACAGTTTATTTTACAGATGTTCCAAATCAAGACATGTTGACTGGAACAATATCTGTTGTTAAAAGAGTTGATGATAAAGAAAGAATTATTATTAAGTCTGCAGGAACTGTGGATTATGTGAAAGGAGAAATATTATTAAATACGATAAACATTACTTCAACGTCTTTAATCACTGGTGTGATTGAAATTCAAGCATTTCCAGAATCGAATGATGTTGTTGGACTTAGAGATTTGTATGTCAGTTTAAGCATTGGAAAAAGCACCATAAATATGGTTAGGGATGTGATTGCATCTGGAGACGAAATATCTGGCACCAGATTTGTCAAAGATTTTTATACATCAAGTTATTCTAACGGAAGTTTAATCAGAGAGTAATATGATACAAACTGGATTTGAATCTAAGGTAAAAGTACAAGACCTTATAGAAAGTCAACTTCCAAGTTTTATCTTGGATGAAAATCCAAACGCCACGGAATTTTTAAAACAATATTACATATCACAGGAATATCAAGGTGGTCCTGTTGACCTGGCAGATAATCTGGATCAATATTTAAAAGTTGATAATCTAACACCAGAAGTTGTTGTAGATAGCACTACCACAACTTTACCAGTGCTCGACTCTGATACAACCATTAATGTCTCTAGTACAAAAGGATTTCCAAATTCGTATGGAATTCTTAAGATTGATAGTGAGATAATCACATATACAGGAATAACAACAAATACATTTACTGGATGTATTCGTGGATTTAGTGGAATTACTAGTTTTCATCAAGATTTAAATCAGGAAGAATTAATATTCTCAACATCAACAGCAGCATCTCATAATAGTAATGCGCCTGTACAGAATTTAAGTTCTCTATTTTTAAAAGAATTTTATAAGCAGTTAAAATATACATTTACACCAGGATTTGAAGAATTAACTTTTGCAGAAGAAATTAATGCGGGATCATTTATAAAAAGAGCAAAAGATTTTTATGAATCAAAGGGAACTGATGAATCAATAAAAATTTTATTTAAGGTATTGTTTGGGGAAACTCCGGATATAATAAATCTAGAAAAATATATTATCAAGCCATCTTCAGCAAATTATGTTCGTAGACAGATTGTACTTGCTGAAGCTATTGTCGGAAATCCTCAAAATTTAATAGGGCAAACACTTATAAAATCTGATGATTCGGAGACCAGTGCATCAATTTCAAGTGTTGAACCAGTTTATAAAAATGAAAAAACATTCTATAGATTGGAATTGTTTATTGGTTCAAATGAACAGGAAACTATTTTTGGTAATTTTGAAATTACATCAAATACAAAATCACTCGAAACAGTTTCTATAGGATCTTCTGTTATAAGTGTTGATTCTACAATTGGATTTCCGGAGTCTGGTACAATAATTTCTGGAACAAATTCAATAACATATTCAAATAAAACTATTAATCAATTTCTTAATTGTAATGGGATTGAAACTGAAATTAAATCATCCGACAATGTAAGATCTACAAACACTTACTTCTCATATGAAAATGCAGATACTTCAAAAAAAGTAGAATTAATACTTTATGGAGTAATTGATAATATTAAACAAATTAGTGAAAATGTAAATGTAGATGAAGAAGATATTATATATGTAAAAAATCTTGGTGAAAAAATTAAAGATGGTAATACTCAAAAAGAAATTTTTGCCAATTCTTGGATATACAATACAAGCACAAGACATCAAATTTTAAATTCAAATTATGTCTTATCTTCGACTATTGAAGAATCTAGCTTAAAAGTTGGTGATGAAGTAGAAATTTTAAACAGAGGAACAGAAGATGTAGTATCTAATCTTGGAGTTGTTATAAAAGAAATAAATTTTGAGGACAATAGAGTAGTTTTAGATAATGGTCCACAATTAGAATTGGGAAAATTTTATGACTTAAGAAGAAAGATTAATAAATTTTCTTCTACACCTAACTCTGCTCCTGCAGAATTTGGAAATAATAAAATTTTATCTGATGTATTAAATTTGTATACAGATAATGAAGAGTATGCATATGTCGCATCAAATTCTCTACCATCAGAGGTTAAGGCAGATATTGCAACTCAATATGAATACAGTGTTGAAGCAGAGTTTAAAAGTATACAAGTATCTTCTTTTGCATTAGATGCTAATACTGGATTTTACACTAGTTTTATTGCATCAAGTAATGTACCTTTTCTTACTGGGGACAGGGTAGATTATTCTCCAGTAGGTGATGCTTTAGTTGGACTAGATACGGGATCTTATTACGTTGAAATTTTATCCAATCCAAAATCGTTTAAATTATTTAATTCGATATCTGCTGTAGGAACATCCTCATATGAATCATTTCAAATACCAAATTCCGGAATAGGAACTCATAATTTTACTTGGTATCCACAAAGATCTGGAGAGATTAGTCCACAAAAACTTTTAAGAAAGTTTCCATTAGAAAAAAACATAGAATTTGGAGATGGAAAAGCAACATCTCCTGGTCCTGTTGGAACATTAATCAATGGTGTAGAAATTTCCAACTATAAATCTAATGATAAAGTTTATTATGGACCATTATCTTCGTTACAAGTTTTAAATTCTGGAGAAGGTTATGATGTTATAAATCCACCTATTATAACATCACCAACCACTTCCGGCACAGCAGCAAAAATTCAACCTGTAGTTAGTGGTGGTATTGAAAAAGTATATGTAGATTCTCAAGATTTTGATATTGATAAAATTGTATCAATTAACATTTCTGGTGGAAATGGTAGTGGAGCTTCTTTAGAACCAGTTTTAGTTAAAAAATCTAGAGATGTTCTATTTAATGCAGCATCTTTTAAAAATGGTGGTGGTATCAATACAACAACAAATATGATAATTTTTTCGTCAGATCACAATTTTGTGAATGGTGAAGAAATTATATACAATTCCACTGGAAATTCTGAAATACTTATTGGTACTGGAACTTCATCATTATCAAATTTTGGTGCATATTTTGTTGATGTCATAAACAATACCACAATTAGAATCTTTAATTCTGTTAGTGATCAATTAGAGGGATCTAATCCTGTGGGACTCTTTTCAGGATCGACAGGTATTCAAAAATTCTCAACATCTAAATTAAAGAAAACAATTTCATATGTCGAAGTATTAAATTCTGGAGAAGGATATACTAATAGAAAGTTACCTTTAAATTCTGCGGGAATTTCAGTACAAAATAATTTATTTGAATTTGAAAATCATGGATTTAAGGATGGAGAGTTAGTAACTTATGATTATGAAACTTCAACAATTAATGGATTAGACAAAAATAATCAATATTATATTTTAACTTCCAGTAAAGATAATTTTAGATTGTGTGATGCTGGAGTTGGTGGAACTAACAGATCAAATTATGATAGAAAAAATTATGTTACTTTTACTGATACTGGATCTGGATATCAATACTTCAATTATCCCAATGTTTCAGTTTCTATAGATTTTACAACTGTTGGTATTGGAACCGACACGCAAGTCAGAACAATCACTACCACTCCAGTTATAAAAGGTGGTATTATAGATTTGTATTTGTATGAAGCAGGAACTGACTATGGATCAACTGTTTTAAATTATGAGTTGAAACCAATTTTAAACATTGAAAATGGAAAATTGGCAGAATTGACACCAGTAATTAATGATGGAAAATTAATTTCAGTAAATATTAATTATGGAGGAATTGAATACCATTCTATTCCAGAGTTGACTTTAAATGATTCTAGTGGTTCTGGATCTGGAGCAGAACTTAGAGCCAATATTAGCAATGGATCAATTTCTAGTGTTGAAGTAATCAGTTCTGGAATGGGTTATTCATCAATCGATAGTAGCATTTTAGTAAAATCTGCAGGAACAAATGCTCTATTGAGATCATCTGTTAGAGAACTTACAGTTGACGATTCTAAAGATCGTTTTTCTAATGGAGAATCTTTTTTAAATGGAAAATATTCAGTAATCAATTATTTTAGTAATTTAAGAGATTCGTTCAGAGAAGATGCAATTAAAAAATCAGGAATTATTGGATGGGCTTTTGATGGACATCCAATTTATGGACCTTTTGGATCAGAAGATCCAACTAATCTTGAGTCTGATCCTAAGAGAATGACCTCTGGATATGTTTTAGATACAACTTTGGTAAGTAATAGACCTGTCGGATTTTCTAGTGGATTTTTTGTTGAAGACTATACATTCAAAGGTGGAAAAGATTTAGATGAGCATAATGGAAGATTTGAAAAAACCAAAGAATTTCCTAATGGAACATATGTTTATCATGCAACATTAGATTCTTTAAGTAATCCAGAATTTCCATATTTTATTGGGAACAGTTATAATTCCAAATCTCATCTTAATGAAAGTTTAAATCAAAATTTTGATTTTAATCAAACCAATTTGCTGAGAAATACTTTACCATATAAAATATCAGAAAAGGGTGCAAATTATGATTATGTTCCACAATCGAATGATAATGTAGATCAAAGTGCAAAAATTGAATCATTAATTACTGGTTCTATAGATTCATTATCAATTAATAATTCTGGAGAAAATTATAAAGTCGGAGATATTATAAACTTTACTTCTAATGGAGTTGGTTCTGGATTGTTAGTTAGTGTTAATGAGGTTGAGGGGAAAAAACTCGAAAAAATAGAAACTAACTCTGTTCAATATACAAATAATGTATTTGAATGGGTAGATAAAAATACAACTAGAATTTATGTTTTACCTCAACATGATTTTAATAATTCCGATACGGTTAAAATATCAGGATTTTCCACAAATTTAAATTATTTAAATGGAAGTTTTGGAATAGAAGTAAAATCTCCAACAAATGCTGTTGCATTATCTACCGTAAAAACTTCTACTGCTACGACAGAAATTTATGTTTCTCCAATTCCAAATGACATTGCTATAGGTAGTAGTATCGGAATAGGAACAGAAACTCTCAGTGTTCTTGGGGTATTCCCTAATGATAATATTTTGAGAGTTGAGAGAGGTTTAGTTGGATCTACTCATCCAGTTGGAACTGCAATAACATTCTTCCCAGATAATTTTACTATCACCACACCCGATTCAGATAAATTTGATTCTAAAATTAACAAAAAGATATTCTTCAATCCTAGTGAATCTGTTGGATTTGGTACTATTTCTGGAATATCAACGTCAGTAACATTTGATTTTGGAAATACTATCATAACAAGAGATCTGCCAGCAAGATCAATTTATTATAACCAACATCCATTTGAACATAATCAAAAAGTTGTTTACAATCAAGGTAGCATAGGATTAAAAGTTTCTATAGATGGAGATGCTAATAACGCTCAAACTTTACAAGATGGAGGAAACTTCTTTATTGTCAACAAAGGACCTCATCTGATTGGCATAAAAACTACTTTAAATTCTTCAGAATTATATTTTACTGGATATGTTGGATTAACCAAGCCAAATGAAGATAAGTATTCTCTCGAAACAGTAAATACTCAAATTTTGGGAGACTTTGAATTTAATACTGCAACAGTATCAGTTTCAACTTCTCATGGCATTTCGAACGGAGATGTAGTATCTTTAGATGTTAGACCAAACTTGACTGTAGGAATTGGAACATCAACATCAGTGAATCTTATCTATAATTCAAATATTGATAAGATTTTAGTAAATCCAATCGAATTTGGGTCCTCTGCTGTTAACACGAACACTGATACAATTACAATTGTTAATCATGGTTTAAATACTAAGGACAGAGTTCTTTATGAAGACTCCACTAACGCTGCTGTTAATAACAAATTATTCTATGTTTTTACTGTAAATAGAGATGAAATAAAATTAACTGAAACTATATTGGATGGTCAAACCACTCCTCCTGTAATATTTGACCTTACTTCTTCTGGTGGTTCAAATCAAAAACTTTCATTGGTAAATCCACCAATACCAATGATCAAAAACAATGATTTAAAGTTTGATCTTACAGATGCTTCCTTAAGTCAATATAAGTTAAAAATTTATAGTGACCAAAATTTTGAAAATGAGTTTGTATCTACAGGAAATACATCAATCTTTAGTGTAAATGATATTACTGGAATATTGAAGTATGATACAACTATTCCAGAAAGATTGTATTATTCTTTAGAAAAAGATGGTGTAATTATCAAATCTGATGATGAAGTAGAAAATTACTCTTCAATTAACGTCGTTGAAAGTGAATATAATAATACATATAAAGTTTTTGGAGTAGTTGGAATAGCATCAACCATTTTTAAGGTTAATTTGAATGATAAACCAGAAAAACTTTCTTATACTGCTGTAGAATGTGATACTCTTAAATACTTTACAAAATCTAAAACTGCTATTGGTGGAGTTTCTGAATTAAATATTATTTCATCTGGTTTTGGATATGAATCCCTTCCTTTCCTTTCTCCTATTCAAACTTCTTCAGGACAAGGATTAGAGGTTACTCCCAAATCAAAAACGATAGGAGATATTAATGAAATTGAAATTGTTAATGATAATTATTTGTATACTTCAGATCCCACACTAAGACCTCAAGCAGCAATATCACCAAATATTGTATTATTCAATTCAAATGAAGTTGGTACAGTTTCTGTAACTAATTCTGGAGAAGGATATACTACACCTCCTCTCCTAACTATCATTAATTCAGATACTAGAGAGGAAATTGATGATGGATTACTACTCCCAATTATTAACGGATCTTCAGTAAGTAATGTTGATGTGGAAATACCTCCTAAAGGATTACCTTCTAAAATTGAAATATTTGCAGTCAATAACAGTAATGGAATTAGTATTGTAAATGTAGAATCATCTAACAGTGGAATTTTTACTTGTGAAATAACCACTCCAACCATAAACGGTATTTCCACTTTTACTACACAACCATTCAATGATGGAGATTTAGTTTTTGTTGAAGGAATTAAAAAATTTGGAACTGATGGTGATGGATTCAATTCTTCAGACTATGGATACAAATTTTTTAAAGTATTCAATCCTAATGGACCTTCTTATATTAAAAATCAATCTGTTAATGATAAAGTTGTTCTTAGTGCAACAGAATTTACTACAAATACTGGAATAGCAATTACAGTTCAAGATTCTACAGCCACTATTATTAATAAATCTGATTATCCATCCTTTACATCAACATTAGTATCTTCAGAATTTATAGATGGAGAGCAATTAGTCACTTCTAACGGACTATCTGATTTGTTTGTTGTTGAAAGCAACGATACTTTATTAAAAGTTCGTGGATCTTATGAATTATCAATTAATGAATCTATTAAGGGATCTTCTTCGGGAACAAAAGCAACCATCTTTAGTATAAGTAATAATTCTGCAATATTTAATGTGAACTATTCAAATACAAAAGATATTGGATGGTCAAATCAAATTGGAAAACTTAGTGAAGATTTTCAAGTAATAGAGGATAATGATTATTATCAAAATCTTTCATATTCAGTTAAAAGTTCCATAACTTATGAAAAACAAAAATCACCAATTCAAAATTTAACTCATGTTAGTGGACTCAAAAACTTTGCGGATGTGGGAATAACATCTGCATCAAAAACTTCTTCCATCGAGTCTTCAAATTCGATGACAGTTATAAAAGATATTATTCCTGAAGAAGTTAGAGTAGATACAATTTATAATTTTGACCTTGCTAGAGATGAGGGAACTAATGAATTATCTAAATTTATTGTTCTTCAGAATAAAAAATTAACAAATTATATTGAATTGATAGGGAATGAAGTTTTGAAAATTGATGACATTAGTAGTCAGTTCTCAAATTTTGAATCTGCTAATACGACATTTACAAATATTGAAGAAATAACTTCATCAGACTCATATAATAGGTATTTGTTTAGACTTGAAAGTGTAGATCAATCTCAACTTCAATTGTCTGAAGTTACCGTGTTAGTCAATAGTGAAGATTCTTCAATTATTGAAAATGAATCAATAGTTAATATAGGTTCCGGAGAATACACTGAAGAAAATTCCTATGGTTCATTTGAACTGTTTACAAATGAAATAAATGAGACATTTTTAAGATTCATTCCAAAGAATGCATTTGATATTGATTATAATATTAAGGTTATTAAGCAGAGATTTAATTCTAATGCTATCGGATCCGGAAACACAACTGTAGGATTCATTAATTTAGAGTCTTCTGTGGATTTGGAAAGCACTGGTATTGGATCTACAACTATTTTTTCTGCAATTGCAGATAATTTTAAATCTGCAATGATAAATGCAGAAGTAAAGGACAATCTTACTGGCGAGATCAATTTTGTTAAATTGTATGCTACTCATAATGATACAGATTCTTTCTTATCAGATTACTATTCAGACTTAGATGATCAAACTATTTCTGTTGGATCTCAAATAGGAACATTCTATTCTGACTTATCCAATGGAGTATTTTCGATCTACCATGATAATAATACATCAAATTCTATAACCATCAGGTCCAATACTGTAGGATTTGGAACAACAACTGTAACTGGTATTAGTTCAACATTTAGATTTATACTTGAAGGGCAAATTCCAGGAAATGAAAGATCCGCAATTTATCAATCTGAATTTAGTACAACAACTGGAGGCTCTTCCACTAATATACTTTCCGTAGATAAAGTACTCTTTAATGCGTCTAGATCTATTGTTGAGGTGAGTATTGGATCAACCAAAGCTTTGCATCAAGTAAGTGTTATTAATGATGGAACAAATGTTTATACACAACAATCTCCATTCTTATCGGCAGGATCAACAGACATACTTGATGATGCTTCTGGAATTGGAACTTTTGGTGCAGAAATAAGTGGATCAAATTGTATTTTGAAATTCCATCCAGATTCTGGACAAAATGATGATATTGAAATATCTACGTTAAGTAAAATATTCTATTCTGACTTAGATGTTTTAAACACATATCCAGATAATAATTATGGGGCATCAAATGAGAAAATATTTAATATTTTCTATAATTCTATAAACGGAACTAGAATTAATAGAACTAACTTTGAATTAACTACTAATTCTACTCCTATTTTTGAGAAAGTTTTTGATCCGTCTAAAACTAGCATTGTTTCTTCGGGAGGAACATTTACAATTCCAAATCACTTCTTTAGAACTGGAGAGGAGCTAACATATACTCCAAATTCTACTTTTATTGGAGTTAGTGCATCTCCTATGACAATGAATGCCGTCGATGATGTTCCATCAACTGTTTATGCAATTAAGATTGATGATAGTAACTTTAAAATTGCAACCAGTCTCTCAGATGCAAATAGTGGTATAGGAACAACTATCGCATCTCGTGGTAGTGGTAATGCTCATAGATTTACTGCAAATAAGCAAAATCCAAAATCTGTCATTGCAATTGATGGTTTAGTTCAATATCCATTGACTCAAACCAAACTATCATATTCTGTAGACAATTATGGATCCATTGGAGCATCGTCTACAGTATTCGCACTTTCCGGAATATCTACAATCAATCCCACTGACATTTTAAAAATAGATGATGAATATATGAAAGTTGTTAATGTTGGTTTAGGAACTACAAATATAGGACCTATTACCAATACTGGTACAGAGAATTTGGTCGTTGTTGAAAGAGGATTTGTTGGATCTTCTGCAAATACACATACAAATAATTCTACCGTAGACTTATTCAAAGGTGGATTTAATATTGTAGGGAATACAATACACTTTACAGAACCACCTAGGGGAAATCCACTTATTGAAAAAACAGAGTCTAATACTGATTTCCAAACTTCCGATTTTACTGGAAGAGTATTTTTAAGATCTGATTATAGTACAAATAGAATTTACGATGACATTTCTGATGAATTTACTGGTATTGGCAGAACGTTTACATTAAAGTCAAATAAGTCTGATGTACTGGGAATTGGGACCATTGGTGGATCTGGATTTGTATTTGTAAATAATATTTTCCAATCACCAACTACAGAAAACAATAGTAATAATAACTATTCAATTATTGAACACGAGTCCTCTCCTAATGTTGGAGTAACAACAATTATATTCAGTGGAATTAGAAACCCTGATACACCTTTTAATATAATTGAAAGTATTTCTGATGTCAATCAGAATGAGACTCCTAGAGGTGGTATAATTGTTTCTCTTGGATCTACACCTGGACTTGGTTTTGCTCCTCTTGTAGGTGCTTCTGTGACGGCTGTAATTAATGGTAGTGGTCAAATTACTGGAATTAATACAGATTTCACTGGAGGAACTCATGGTTCTGGATATAATAATATAGTTTCTATTGGTGTCAGTGCATATGATCCTACTGGAACTGGATCTGGAGCAGTGATTTCTGCGGCACCCGTAGGACTTGGAGGAACATTAACATTTACAATTGACCAACAAGGATCTAATTATTCGAATGAAACTGAAATTTTTGTATCATATCCTTCATATCAAAATCTCCCGGTTACTGGAGTTTCTAGATTAAGTGATGGTGCAACTACAGATTGTGGATCTGGATTGTTAGTTGATTTAGAAATTGGAGCATCAACTGGTATAGGTTCAACATTGAGAGAAGTTGTTGAATTTAAAATTGCTAGACAAGGATATGGATTTAGAAGAGGTGATGTTATTAAGCCTGTCGGACTTGTAACTGATAAATCATTGTCTGCACCTTTATCTGAATTTGAATTAACTGTTTTAGATGTGTATTCAGATAATTTCTGTGCCTGGGAAATTGGAAATCTTGACTATATTGATTCAGTTAAAAACTTCCAAAATGGAACTAGAAAAAGATTCCCACTCTTCTATAATAATGAATTACTTAGTTTTGAACCAGAAGAAGGATCTTCCATAGAAACTAAACTGGATGATTTATTAATTATCTTCATTAACGGTGTTTTGCAGGATCCTGGAGTCTCGTATGTCTTTAATGGTGGAACATCATTCTTATTCACTACAGCACCAAAAGTAGAAGATGATGTTGCAATATATTTCTATAGAGGCACTAATTCTGATAGTCAAATTGTCAATGATGTAGTTCCCAGTATTGAGAGGGGAGATAATGTTAGATTAGTAAGAGATTCTTCCACAAATCAAGACCTCAGAACTGTTTACGATTTATCGTTCTCTGATAAATTTGAAACTAATGCATACTTTGGACCAAATATTGATATCGATAATGATAGACCTCTCACATGGATTAAACAAAAGAGGGGGCAAAAAATTAACGGTGAAATAGTTTATAAGTCTAGAGATTCTCTTGAAACTTTAATTAGTCCCGTTTCTAGAGTCATTAAAGATATTTCTATTTCAGATAATGAAATATTTGTAGATAATGCAGAATTATTTGCATATGATTTGAATTTACCTACTGATGATTTTTCTGGATTTGTGGTAAATGGAATTTCTACAACAGCAGTAGATTCAGTTGAATCAATTAGCAACTTCTCCATAGTTGAAGGATTTTCTGGAATTGTTACAGGAATAACCACTGCTGTAGGAACAGGATCAAATCCGTTAGCACTAGAATTTAGTATACATCATGTAGGATCTTCAGATAAAGTTGCTAAAACTAATTTTGCAGGTATTACTACGGGATATCCAATTTACGTTTACAACACAAATATTGGATCTGGTGTAACATCCATTGACAATTCTGATACTGCAGTAGTTGGTGTGGGGACAACATTCTTAGATAATGTTTACTATATTTCAGATTATTCTATTACTGATACTATTGGAATAATTACATGTAATGTGAAATCTGATTCTGGAATAGTTGGACTTGGAACGACAGGATCTATTGAAAACCCGGTAGGAACATACTCATGGGGTAAACTTTCTTCAATTGGAAATCTTTCAAGATCGAATCCAATATCGATAGATGTTTCTGGTAATACTGTTTCAGGACTATCCACTTATCCAACAATTCAGAGAAGAAGTGTTGGAATAAGAAATACTGGTGCATTACCTAAGATTATAATTCCTTGATTTTATTATAAATATCTAAAAAACTAATAATATGGCCGCCGTCGTAACAGATCAATTTAGAATATTGAATGCTGAAAATTTTGTTGCATCAGTTGCAGACAATACAAATTCATATTATGCATTTTTAAGTTTATCAAATCCAACTTCACCTTCTGTAGGTTTTGGTAGAGATTCTAACTGGAATACCAATACACCAAATCCTCCAGATAATTTTTCTTACAACTCTCATTATAGAGATACTTCTTTATTTGGAAAAAAACTTACATCTTCAAATGTAAGAAGAATTGTTAAAAAGAGAACTTGGACAAAGGATTCAAGATATGATATGTATCGTCACGATTATGGTGATGGTGCCCAAAATGTTCAAGCACCAGTTTCTAAAGCATTGAGACTTTATGATGCCGACTATTATGTAATTAATAAAGACTTTAAAGTATATGTTTGTATTGAAAATGGATCAACCGGATCAAAAGATCCTGAAAAATCAATAATTGAACCAATTCATACTGGTGTAGGAATACCAGCTGCTGGAAGTGATAGATATAGATGGAAATATCTGTTTACAATTTCTCCATCAGATGTTATAAAATTTGATTCAACTGAGTATATTGTTCTTCCAAATGATTGGGCAACAGCAAGTAATACGAGTGATATTGGAATTATTAGAGAAGGTGGAAATTCTGATGCTACCGGAGATTCTCAAATAACAACTGTCTTTATAAAAGATGCAGGAACGGGATTAGCAAATACACCTCTTGGTGGAATAACTGTTCCTATTCTTGGTGATGGTGAAAATGGTCTAGTCAATATTATAGTTAAAAATGGAAGCATTGAAAGTGCTACGGTTACTAACGGTGGAAAGGGATATACTTATGGAATTGTTCAATATGAAGGTGGAAATTTAATACCAATTATTCCTCCATCTAAAGGACATGGATATGACATTTACAAAGAGTTAGGTGCTGAAAAAGTTTTAATGTATGCCAGATTTGACGATTCAACTAAAGATTTTCCTGTCGATACTGTATTTTCTCAAGTAGGAATTATTAAAAATCCAGAAAAATATTCTGGATCTACAATATTTACCGAAAATACTTTTTCATCTCTTGGTGCAATAATGTTAGATGATTCATATTCTGGAACACCGGTTATTGGATCTGTTATAACTCAAGTGACAAATACTAATAATGATACTGCCAAAGCTTATGTTGCATCATATGATAAAGAAACAAAAGTATTGAAATATTATCAAGATAGATCTTTATATTTGAATCAGACTACTGGAGATCATACTGGATCATCAGATGTTGCTACCAGGGCAAAAGTTGTTTCTTTTGTATCAAGTTCATCTAATTCTAATTCTATTAATGTTTCCGGAATTGGTGTAACAATGAATGTAAATCAAAATCAAAATTTTATTATAAAAAACAATAAAAAGATTGATTTAGGGGTCACTTTCACAGGAGGACTTGCAAATCCGGAGATAAATAAAAAGACGGGCGACATAATTTATATTGATAATAGACCCTCTGTAACTCGTGATAGCAGACAAAAAGAAGACGTTAAAATCATCCTGGAATTCTAAAAAAGATGGCACAAAAAACAAACTTAAATATCAGTCCATATTATGATGACTTTGATGCAAGTAAAAACTTTTATAAAGTTTTATTTAAACCAGGATTCCCGGTTCAAGCAAGAGAATTAACGACTTTACAGTCAATTATTCAAAATCAGGTAGAATCTTTTGGAAGTAATATTTTCAAAGAAGGTTCTATGGTTCTTCCTGGATCCTCAACTTTTGACAATCAATTTTCTGCGGTAAAACTAAATGCAGTTAATCTTGGTATTGATGTTTCTGTTTATATTCAAAGTTTTGTTGGAAAGACAATTGCCGGACAAACTTCTGGAGTAACTGCAACTATTCAAAAAGTTGCTTTTACAACAGAAAGTGATTTGGTTACAGATCTTACAATATATGTCAATTATAAAAATTCTGGAGATGATTCCACCACAGATGTATTCTTAGATGGTGAGTCACTGTCTGCAAATGAGAATGTAACTTATGGAAATACCACTATTAATGCAGGAACTCCATTCGCATCACTGATTGCGGAGAATGCAACTTCTATAGGATCTGCAGTTTCAATAGATAATGGTGTTTATTTTGTCAGAGGAACGTTTGTAGAAGTATTAAAGCAAACAATAATTTTAGATTATTATACAAATACTCCAACATACAGAGTTGGATTGAGAATAGATGAATCTTTGGTTAGTTCTAAGGATGATGAATCGTTATATGATAATGCAAAAGGATTTACTAATTTTGCTGCACCTGGCGCAGATAGATTAAAAATTTCTTTGACTTTGACAAAGAAACCTATCAATGATTTGAGTGATGCAAATTTCATAGAAATTCTTCGTGTCGAAGATGGTGCAATTAAAAAGGTTGCAGATAAAACTGTCTATAATATAATCAGAGATTATATGGCGGATAGAACTTTTGATGAATCTGGAAGTTATGCAGTAGATGAATTTGATCTTAATGTTTTAGAATGTTTGAATGATAGAGTAGGTAATGATGGTATTTACCTCGACACTGAGGTTACAGAACAAGGAAATGAACCTTCAGATGATTTAATGTGTGTCCAGGTGTCTCCTGGAAAGGCATATGTAAAGGGATATGATGTAGAAGTAGATGTTGCAAATACAATTGACGTAGAAAAACCTAGAGATACTGAAACCATTAAATCGGCAAATATTCCATATGAAATGGGACATTTGTTAAGAGTAAATAACGTCGATGGTGCTCCCAAAGAAAATGAAATTGTGACCTTAAAATCGCAATTCAAAGGTGATGGAGTTCCTCCTGTTATTGGACAGGCTAGAGTTTATGGATTCAATCTTACTGATGCTGCATACACTGGAGCATCGACTCAGTGGGATTTGTATCTTTATGACATCCAAACACAAACTGACTTAACACTCAATACTAGCACATCACTGGCACAATCATCTTTTGTTAAGGGTAAGAGTAGTGGTGCTAGTGGATATGTTGTAGATGCAACCAGCAACTCTACTAGTGTTTCTTTGAATCAAACTTCTGGAACATTTTTCAATGGAGAGCAACTGAATATTAATGGTGTGGACACATCAATCGTTGCAAGTGCTGTAACTGCATATGGAACTAGAGATATTAAAT
>Ga0163109_10001297_pt1 | contig 19840 bp, 15 predicted proteins | sample CRUFie1St13metaG_FD_108704 | JGI IMG/M metagenome (GOLD analysis project Ga0163109, IMG submission 108704) | Marine microbial communities from the Costa Rica Dome - CRUD Field 142mm St13 metaG | ecosystem: Environmental > Aquatic > Marine > Oceanic > Photic zone | place: Costa Rica: the Eastern... | reverse complement strand
GCCTCTACAGGGCCAAGGATTTTACAATTTAATCTTTTGATTAAGTGTTCTTTAATTTTTAAAGACTCCTCATAAAGTTTTTTTGGATTCATAGAAGTTAATATTAAACCGATGAATCTTTCAAATGGCGGCAAATTATATTTCTTTCTAATTTTTATTTCATTTTCCAAAAAAATAAATGGGTCTTGGTTGGTTATTTGTTCTATTGTTTTAGATTTAAGATCATAAGTTTGAAAATAGACCTTAGAGGGCTTTCCTGCTCTTCCTGCCCTACCAGATAACTGATGGTATAATTGTAAATTTTTTTCTGATGACCTTAAGTCGTGTCCATTTGCTGACAAATCTATATCTAAAACAACTATACAATTTAGATATGGAAAATGGAAACCTTTTGATATTAATTGTGTGCCTACTAAAATTTTTATTTCATTTGAAGTAATTTTTTCTATCACTTCTTTTGAGGACTTTTTATTCATAGTATCACTTGAAAATATTTGAGATTTATACCCTGGAAAAATTTTATTTATTTCCTCACTAATTTTTTCTACTCCAGGTCCACTAAAAACTAATTCACAAAAATTTTTTTTTGTACATTTTCTATCTAATAAAGATTTATACCCACAATAGTGGCAATGTAATTTGTTTGTTCTTTTGTGAAATACTAAATTTATTGAACAATTTGGACATGAAAAAACTTTTATACAATTAACACACATAGCATGTGGTGCATATCCTCTTCTATTAACAAAAAATAAAACTTGATCTCCATTTTTAAGATGAGCTAATACTTTATTTTTCGTTAATGGACTGATGAAAGATTTTCTTTCGGGTTTATTTTTTCTTAAATCTATGATTTCATAATTAGGTAACTGCGCATTTTTATATCTTTTGATTAATCTTGAAGAAGAATATTTTTTGTTTTTAACATTGTTGTAAGTTTCAACAGAGGGAACAGCACTTACAAGCATTATTGGAATGTTCTCAAACTTTGCTCGGGTAATTGCCATATCCCTTGCATTATATATTACACCTTCATCCTGTTTGAATGATTGATCATGCTCTTCATCAACTACAATTTCTCCAATATTTTTAAATGGTAAAAATAATGCAGATCTCGCTCCTATAACTACTTTAATTTTTCCTGAAGCAAGTCCGTTCCAGACTATTTTTTTGCTCTTTAAAGAAATACCTGAATGCCAAACTGCAGCATTAAAACCAAAAAATTCTCTAAATTTTTTTTCAAATTCATATGTTAATCCAATTTCTGGTAAGAGTATTAAGGCTTGGTATCCTTGCTTTAATTTATCTTTAATTGATTTAAAATAAACCATTGTTTTCCCTGATCCAGTTGTGCCCTGCAATAAGTGAACTCTAAAAAATTTTTTATTTTGCTTTATTTTTAATAATACTTTTTTTTGTTCTTCAGAAAATTCAAATTGGTTACTTTTTGAGGTTTTTGAATATTTATCAAAAACATCGCTATTTAAACTTTCATAAGCGTTATTACTTAATAAATGTAATTTTAAAGACATGCCTAACGGAATTAAGTTATACTTTGAAAACCAATTTAGAAATTTTATAGTAGATATATTTAATATAGGTGTATCAATTGATTTAATTATTTTTTTTAATTTAAAATCCTTTTTAATATTCTTCTCAAATTCATTCCAAACTATTCCTGTTATTTTCGATTTACCAAAAGGTACGATTACATATTGTCCTACTTTTAACTTTTTATCACTGTCATATGTAAACGGATGATTAAAAATATTAGGTAGTAGAATCGGATATCTCATAATATAATTTATATATTACGAATGAATTTGTCTTTTATCTACTGATAATGCTGCTTCTTTAATTGCTTCAGAAAAAGTAGGGTGAGCATGACAAGTTCTTGCAATATCCTCAGAACTTGCACCAAACTCCATGGCTACCGACATTTCTGCTATCATCTCACCTGCATGAGGACCTATTATATGAACTCCTAAAACTTTATCTGTTTTATTGTCAGCTAATATTTTTACAAATCCTTCGGGCTTATCTACTGCTTTTGCTCTTGAGTTTGCCATAAATGGAAACTTTCCTACTTTATAGCTTAAATTTATTTTTTTTAGGTCTTCCTCTGATTTACCTACATATGCCACTTCTGGAGTAGTATATATCACACCTGGAATTAAATCATAATTTACATGGCCTGCTTGACCAGCAATTATTTCTGCCACTGCGATACCTTCCTCCTCTGCCTTATGAGCTAACATCGGGCCATCCTTTACATCCCCAACAGCATAAATATTATTTATGTTAGTCTTAAATTTTTCGTTTACTTTGACTCTTCCTTTTGAATCACATTGAATTCCAATTTTTTCTATATTTAAGCTTTTAGTGAACGGTTTTCTGCCAACAGAAATTAAAACCACATCTCCCTCAAATTTTTGTTTTTTATTTTGATTATCATTGGTTTCTAAAATAACTCCCATATCTGTTTTGGATATTCTTTCAACTTTAGTGTTTAGGTGAAAATTAATCTTTTGTTTTTTCAAAATTTTCATAAATTCTTGTGATATTTCTTTATCTAAACCAGGTGTTATATGATCAAGATATTCAATAACATGAACCTCTGAACCTAATCTCGACCATACTGATCCCATTTCAAGACCAATATATCCAGCTCCAATTATAAGCATTTTTTTTGGAACTTTTGGAATGTTTAGTGCTCCGGTTGATGACAAAATTTTTTCTTCATCAAATTCTATTCCTGGTAACGATACAGCCTCTGAGCCTGTACTTATAACAATATTTTTAGTTTCAATATTTTTTTCATCATCATTACTCTTTATTAATATTTTATTTTTATCTAAAATGCTTCCGTATCCTTTAAAATAAGTTACTTTATTTTTCTTAAATAAAAATTCGACTCCTTTTGTTAAAATGGTTACTGCTTTATCTTTATTTTTCATCATTTTTGATAAATTCAGCTTTATATCACCAGTTTCAATTCCAATTTTAGAAAAATCTTTAGCCTGATGGAATGCCTCTGATAAATTTAAGAGGCTTTTAGAAGGTATACATCCAATGTTAAGGCAAGTTCCTCCAAGAGTGCCTCTTGATTCAATACATGCTGTTTTTAAACCAAGTTGTGAAGCCCTTATTGCACAAACATATCCAGCAGGTCCACCTCCAATTACTGTAACATCGAATTTTTCTGACATTTAATTTTCTAAAAACAACTTTTCAGGTTCCTCTAAATTATCTTTAATTTCTCTAAGAAAAGATACAGCTTCCTTACCATCTATAATTCTATGATCATAAGATAGTGCTAAATACATTACAGGCTTTATTTGAATGCTTCCATTAACAGCTATAGGTCTATCAACAATGTTATGCATTCCTAGAACTCCTGATTGAGGTGGGTTTAATATTGGAGTAGACAACATAGAACCATATACACCTCCATTACTTATTGTAAATGTTCCACCTTGTAAGTCATCAATCGATAAAGAACCACTATTTGCTTTATCCGATAAAGTTTTTATATTGCTTTCAATATCTGCAAATGACATTTCATCTGCATTTTTTAAAACAGGTACAACTAATCCTTTTTCGGTTCCAACTGCAAAACTAATATTATAATAATTTTTATAAATTATATCATTGTTTTCTATCTCTGCATTCACTACAGGATATAACTTTAAACTTTTTATTGAAGCCTTTACAAAAAATGACATAAAGCCTAATTTTGTACCAAATTTATTTTTAAACTCTTCCTGATTTTCTTTTCTAAAATTTATTACCTTGGACATATCTACTTCATTAAAAGTAGTTAGCATTGCTGCGGTTTCTTGCGCAGATTTTAATCTTTTTGCAATTGTTTGTCTCAATCTAGACATTTGTATTCTTTCTTCTGGACCATACTTTATTTTTCTTTGATTTGGTTCTGGTGTCTTATTCATTAAATTTAAAAGATCACCTTTTAAAATTGCTCCACGCTTTCCAGATCCTCTAATTCCCTCAAGTTTCAAATTTTTTTCTGTAACTATTTTTCTAACTGCTGGTGAAAGATTATTATTCAATATCTCAGATTTTCCATTTTTAATCTCATTTGTTAGAACTAATGGTTCATCCTTATCCTCTATATCAAAAATTTTAGTTTCTATCTGTTCGTCTTTTTGTTCATTAGATTTTATAACATCTTCTTTTTTAGATTTTTCGTCTACAAAACTTTCTGCCTCTGCAATTATTTTCTCTGTAACTGGTGGAATTTTTTCGATTTTTTGCAATTTTTCGGGCTGATCATTAGATCCACTTGAAACGATACCCAAGATTGATCCAACTTCTACATTATCTCCATCTTTGGAATTTATTTTTGAGATTACCCCGCTAACAGGAGACGGAACTTCTAAATTTACTTTATCGGTCTCTAACTCTACAACTGGCTCATCTGCAGATACTTTTTCTCCCTCTTTTTTTAACCAACGTGCAACTGTAGCCTCGGTTACACTTTCTCCAAGAACTGGGACTAATATATTTTCGCTCATATTTATTCAAATACTTTTTTTATAATTTCTTCTTGTTGGGCAACATGTCTTTTTGCATACCCTGTTGCAGGTGAGGCAGCTGGGTTTCTACCAATATAAGAAATTTTATTATTATTAGCGCCAATATACTCTAAAGTCCATTGTATATAATCTCTAACTGAGCTCCAAGCCCCCATATTTTTTGGTTCCTCTTGACACCAAAAAAAACTAGCATTTTTTGCATATTTTTTAGTCTCTTTTACTAAAGACTTTACCGGAAAAGGATAAAGTTGTTCTACTCTAATTAAAACTACGTCATCTTTTTTAATTCTCTCTCTTGATTTAAGTAAATCGAAATAAATTTTTCCAGAACATATAATTACCTTCCTAATGTCTTTATCTTTTTTTAATTTGATAAAATTTTCACTATCAGTATAGGAGTGATCTTTGAGAACTCTGTGAAACGACTTATTTTTTTCAAAATCTTCTAGATTTGACACACATAATTTATTTCTTAGTAAAGATTTCGGGGTCATTATTATTAGAGGTTTTCTAAAATCTCTATGAATTTGTCGTCTTAAAACATGAAAGTAATTAGCTGGAGTTGTGCAATTGACTACTTGTAAATTTTCTTGTCCACTTAATTGTAAAAATCTCTCAAGTCTTGCTGATGAATGTTCCGGTCCTTGGCCTTCGTATCCATGGGGTAGCAACATAACTAATCCTGAAGCTCTACTCCATTTTCTCTCTCCAGAGGAAATAAATTGGTCAATAACTACTTGAGCACCATTTGCAAAATCACCGAACTGCGCTTCCCATAAAGTTAAAGTCTCAGGTTCAACTAAACTATAACCATATTCAAAACCTAGAACAGCTAATTCAGATAAAAAACTATCGACTATTTCAAAACTTTTTTGTTTATTTGAAATATTATTGAGTGGAATATATCTTGAATTATCGTCTTGGTTTCTTAATACAGAATGTCTTTGGCTAAATGTTCCTCTTCCAGAGTCTTGTCCAACTAATCTAACAGGAAATCCCTCATTAAGAAGCGAACCGAATGCTAATGCTTCTGCGGTTGACCAATCAATATTTTTTTTTGAAATTACCGTCTCATGTCTTTTGGTAAATATTCTTTTAATCGTTTTATGAACTTTAAGTTCTTCACCTAAATAATTTATCTGTTTGGAAATATTTATTAAACTCTCAGATTTTACACCTGTTTTACCTCTTCTATCTTTACCTTTCTGGGGTCTGTAACGAGACCATGTACCAGTAAACCAATCTAGTTTAGGCTTATCATCTTTAGCTGATTTAAATTGATTTTCTAAAAGAACATTAAATTGATTTTTTTCTTTTTGATATTCTTCCTCAGAAATTGAATTTTCTTTTATTAATTTTGAAGAATAAATATTTAACGTTGTTTTATGTGACTTAATTTTTTTATACATTAATGGTTGAGTAAAAGAAGGCTCATCTCCTTCGTTATGACCAAACCTTCTGTAACAAATTAAATCAATAACAACATCTTTATTAAATTTTTGTCTAAACTCGATTGCAATTTTTGCACAATGGACTACTGCTTCTGGATCATCACCATTGCAATGTAAAATAGGCGACTCCACAACTTTACCTAAATCTGAGGGATAAGGACTTGACCTTGCAAATCTAGGACTTGTTGTGAATCCAATTTGATTATTTACAATTATATGAATTGTGCCACCAGTATTATGTCCTTTAAGACCAGACATAGCAAAGCATTCTGCAACCACTCCTTGTCCTGCAAATGCAGCATCACCATGAATTAATATTGGTATAACTTGACGTCTTTGTTTATCGTTATGATAGAATTGTTTAGCTCTCACTTGTCCTAATACTACAGGATTTACAGCCTCTAGATGAGATGGATTATCTGTTAAGCTAACATGAACAGAATTACCATCAAATTCTCTATTTGAAGACGCCCCGAGGTGATACTTTACATCGCCAGCTGAATCTTCGCTTTTGGAATCTAGTTCTCCAGCAAACTCATTAAAAATTCTTTTATAAGATTTTTGTAAAACATTTGCTAAAACATTAAGTCTTCCTCTGTGTGGCATTCCGATTTTAATTTCTTTAACACCAAGTTGTCCGCCTCTTTTAATGATCTGTTCTAATGCTGGTACTAAAGACTCGCCTCCATCTAATCCAAATCTTTTGGTTCCAATAAATTTTTTTGCCAAAAATTTTTCAAATCCCTCTGCTTTTATTATAGTTTTAAGAATTGCTTTTTTTCCATTATTTGTAAAATTAATTTGATTTTCTTCTTTTTCCATGCTCTCTCTAAACCATACTTTTTCAGTTGGGTCTGAGATATGCATAAATTCTGCTCCAATTGTTGAGCAATATACTTTTCTTAACTTGGACATTATTTCATTAATACTTGCGTAATTTTTATCTAGATAAGAGCTGACATAAATTTTTCTGTTATAGTCTTCTTTTGTAAAACCATGATCAGATGGATGTAGTTCGTGTAGGTAGTCTCTTTTCATCATTCCAAGAGGGTCTAGATTTGCTATTAAATGACCTCTAATTCTATAAGCTCTTATCAGTGCTATTGCTTTAACCGAATCTATTTTTTCTTTTTCAAAATCTGTTGAGTTGATTTTCTTTTTTATTAAGTAATCATTATTTTTGCTCCAAGATGGTCCTCTAATATCCTTGAGTATTGAAGATGTGTCCTCGTTTAATTCTTGAAAATAATTTTTCCAGCTATCTGGCAATGATGCATCTTCATTAATATATTTTATATACATCTGTTCTATAAAAGAGCTGTTAGTCTTTGACAAAAAAGATGTTTTTTTAAGATTTAAATTTTTTTCCGCACTCATTAATAATTTTTATTATAGTGTCTGAAAAGAATATTTAAAGTGACAATTTGTTTAATAGAGTTTTTCCTATATCTGCTGGTGATTTAGCAATTGAAATGCCAGCTTCTTGCATTGTCTTTATTTTTTCCATGGCTCCGCCTTTACCACCTGATATTATGGCGCCCGCGTGTCCCATTCTTCTTCCAGGTGGAGCTGTTATTCCTGCGATGAAACCAACCATTGGTTTTTTTATTTTATGATTTTTTATGAAATCTGATGCCTCCTCTTCTGCTGAACCTCCAATTTCACCAATCATAACTATAGACTCAGTTTCTGGATCGTTCAAAAATAGTTCAAGACAATCTATGAAATTTGTTCCATTTATTGGATCCCCGCCAATACCTATGCATGTAGATTGTCCTAATCCTAACTTTGAGGTTTGATCTACAGCTTCATAAGTCAGGGTTCCAGATCTCGAAACAATTCCTACTGAGCCCTTTTTGTGAATATTGCCAGGCATAATACCAATTTTACATTCATCAGGAGTAATTATTCCCGGACAATTTGGGCCTATTAATTTAGATTTAGAATTAGAAAGATGTTTTTTCACATTCAACATATCTATGACTGGAATTCCCTCTGTTATACAAACTATGATTTCAATTGATGCATTAATAGCTTCTATTATTGCATTAGCGGCAAACTTTGCAGGAACATAAATCATTGATGCATTTGCGTTTGTTGCAGTCACAGCATCTTTTACAGAATTAAAAACTGGTTTTCCAAGATGGATTTGACCACCTTTTCTTGGTGTAACACCACCAACTAAATTAGTTCCATATTTTAAAGCTTGTTCTGAATGAAAAGTACCATGGGAACCAGTAAATCCTTGGCATATAAGTTTAGTATTTTTATCAACTAAAATTGACATTATGTAATAGCATTAACAATTTTCTCTGCAGCATCTGATAAATCTGAAGCTGGAATAATTTTTAATTTAGAGTTATTTAATATTTTGTTTCCCTCTTCAACATTAGTGCCTGCCAATCTTACAACAATTGGTAAATCTATTTTTATTTCACTTGCAGCATCCACAACACCTGCCGCAAGAACATCACATCTCATTATGCCGCCGAAAATATTAATCAAAATACCTTTAACATTTTTATCTGATAAAATCAGTTTTAGCGCTGCGGAAACTTTTTCTTTTGATGCACCACCTCCAACGTCTAAAAAATTTGCTGGTGTTTGACCATATAATTTGATTATATCCATAGTAGCCATAGCCAAGCCAGCACCATTAACCATGCATCCTATATTGCCATCTAATTTTATATAAGATAAACCATGTTTACTTGCCTCTATTTCTGTCTCCTCTTCCTCTTTTAAATCCCTTAAATCTAAATGTTCTGGATGTCGAAAAAGCGCGTTATCATCTAATATTACTTTGGCATCTAAACAAACTATATTATTTTCTTTTGTTAGTATTAATGGGTTAATCTCAATTAAACTTGCATCTTTTTCAATAAACATTTTGTATAGATTTTTTATTAGATCTACGCCTTGATCTTTTGCATCGTATTCTAAGTTAAAAACTTTTATTATTTTTTCACAATCACTCTCGGATATATCTTTACTAATATCAACTTTTGTAGTGATGATTTGTTCGGGTGTTTTTACTGCAGTCTCTTCAATATCCATTCCACCTTGAACACTAGAAATAAAAGCAATTTTTGAACTTTTTCTATCAACTAGACAAGATAAATAAAATTCTTTGTCTATGTTTGATGCTTCCTCGACATACAGTCTCTCAACTTTTCTTCCTTTTGGTCCAGTCTGATGAGTTATTAAAGTCTTTCCAAAAAGTTGATTTGCAGCTTGTTTAAGTTCCTCCAAACTGTTTGCAATTGTGATCCCACCTGCTTTCCCTCTACCTCCAGCATGTATTTGCGCCTTCAAAACATACTTTTCGGTAGTGAGAAGTTTTGACTTTTGTAAAATTTCGTCCACACTGAAGCCAAATACGCCCACAGGAACTGGGACACCATACTCTTTTAAAAGCTTTTTTGCCTGGTGCTCATGTATATTCATTATCTATTCAAATCCGGATCAATTTTAATAGCTGCTTCCCAAAGTTTTTTTACCGCATCAACTGATTTTAGAAATTCGTCTTTTTCATTGCTCAATAAATTAATTTCAGTAATTTTTTCAACTCCGTTTTTTCCAATTATCACTGGGACACCAGCATAAATATCTTTTACACCATATTCACCATTAATATAAACCGCACATGGTAGTAATTTTTTTTCATCGTTAATATAACTTATTGCCATCTCTACACCTGAAGCAGCTGGAGCATAATAAGCAGATCCTTTTTCAAGATATTTAACTATTTCTGCACCACCATCTCTTGTTCTCTGATTTATTTCTTCTATTCTCTCTTTTGTAATTATGCCCTCGTTGACTAAATCTAAAAGCTTTTTCCCATTTATTTTAGTGAAACCCGGTAATGGAACCATAGTATCTCCATGACCTCCCATTACTAGAGCTTCAATTTTTTTTACAGGGACATTTAGTTCTTCAGATAAAAATAATTTATATCTTGAAGAATCTAATATTCCAGCCATTCCAACCACTTTGTTTTTTGGCAAATTTGAGTATTTTTGTAAAGCCATAACCATCACATCCAATGGATTTGTTATGCAAATAACAAAAGCATCTGGACAATTTGATTTTATACCTTCAGCAACCTGTTTCATTATTTTTAAATTTATCCCAAGCAAATCATCTCTGCTCATTCCAGGTTTTCTAGGAACGCCTGCAGTAATAATAATAACGTCTGAATTTTTTATATCTTTATAATCATTTGTTCCTGAAAATTTAACATTAAAACCATCCACAGAGGATGATTGCGCTATATCTAAAGCTTTACCTTTCGCAACACCAGAGGCAACATCGAATAATACTACTTCTGAAACTACCTCTTTAAGACCGAGTAAATGAGCTAAAGTACCTCCAATCTGACCTGCGCCAATTAATGATATTTTTTTTCCCATTTTTATTTCATAGTGGGCATTACAAACTCAGGGTTTGATCTTATTCCTGATGGCCATCTTGAGGTTATTGTTTTAAGTTTAGTATAAAATCTCACACCTTCAGGACCATGCATATGCTGATCCCCGAACAGTGATCTTTTCCATCCACCAAAACTATGGAATGCCATTGGAACTGGTATAGGTATATTTATTCCTACCATTCCAACTTTTATTTTACTTGAAAATGATCTTGCAGCGTCGCCATCTCTTGTAAAAATACTTACACCATTACCATACTCATGATTATTCACTAATTCCGAGGCTTCATGAAAGTCTTTTGCTCTCACAACTGATAATACTGGTCCAAAGATTTCTTCCTTATAAATTCTCATTTCTTTTTTTACATTATCAAATAAACATCCACCCATAAAAAAACCATTTTCATAACCTTGAAGTTTTAAATTTCTACCGTCAACAACGAGATTTGCACCCTCTTTGACACCTAAATCTACGTATCCTTTTACTTTTTCTAAATGTTCTTTAGTTATCAGAGGTCCCATTTCAGAATTTTTATCCATTCCAGGACCAACTTTTAAAGCTTCAACTTTTTTTGATAAATTATCAACTAATTTATCTCCAATATCTCCTACTGCAACTGCAACTGATTGTGCCATACATCTTTCACCAGCAGATCCATAAGCTGCTCCCATCAAACCATTGACTGCTTGATCTAAATCACAATCTGGCATTACAACACAATGATTTTTTGCTCCGCCTAATGCTTGAACCCTTTTCTCATTTTTCGCTGCATTCTCATAAATATACTTAGCAACTGGAGTAGATCCAACAAAGCTAACTGCCTTAATGTCATTATTATTTAAAATTGCATCAACAACTTCTTTATCCCCATTAATCACGTTAAATACTCCCTCTGGCAATCCTGCTTCATTTAATAATTCTGCAAGCCTAAATGCACATGACGGATCTTTTTCAGATGGTTTTAGAATAAATGAGTTTCCACATGCTATTGCCATTGGAAACATCCACATTGGAACCATAGCAGGAAAATTAAAGGGTGTTATGCCTGCGCATACACCAAGTGGCTGTCTTATTGACCAACTATCAACTTCCGATCCAACATTTTCTGTAAATTCACCTTTTAGTATTTGAGGGATGCCACATGCAAATTCTACGACTTCTAGTCCTCTTGTTAATGATCCTCTTGCATCTTCATAAACTTTACCGTGTTCAGAGACTATCAGCTTTATTATATCATCTGAATTTTTCTCAATTAATTCTTTAAACTTAAACATTACTCTTGCTCTTTGTAGCGGTGGTTTCAATGACCAGCTTTCATAAGCTTTTTTTGCAATTTCAACAGTTTTATTAAGATCTTCTTTATTACCCAATATTACCTCAGACTCTTGATCGCCAGTTGCAGGGTTGTATACTTTACCTTTTTTTGATGAACTTCCTTTGTATGTTTTACCATTTACAAAGTGTTGTATTAAATTCATGACGATTTTATTTAATTAAGTAATTAGCTTGTTGCAAGCATTTTTTTAATAGATGCTATCGCTTTTGCTGGATTTAATCCTTTTGGACATGCATTAGTACAATTCATGATAGTGTGACATCTATAAAGCTTTAATTCGTCTGCAACTTTTTTTAATCTTTCTTTTCTATCTTCATCTCTAGAATCTATTATCCATCTATATGCTTGTAGCAACACAGCTGGGCCTAGATATTTATCTCCGTTCCACCAGTAACTTGGGCAAGAAGTTGAGCAACAAGCACACATTATACATTCATACAGTCCATCCAATTTTGCTCTATCCTCTTTAGATTGTATATTTTCCTTATCAGATTTATTACTTGAATTTTTTAACCATGGCTCAACGGATTCGTACTGTTTGTATAGCGTGCTTAAATCTCCAATTAGATCTTTCAAAACTTTTAAGTGTGGTAAGGGATAAATATTTATATCTCCTTTTATCTCTGCATGAGCTTTTGTGCATGCTAATCCATTTTTACCATCCATATTCATTGCACAAGACCCACATACTCCGTGTGCACATGATCTTCTATATGCAATTGATGGATCTATTTCATTTTTTATTTTATTAAGAAGATCTAAAACTTTCGATGGACAGTTATCCATATCAACTTCATAGGTGTCTATTCTAGGATTTTCTCCTGTTGAGGGATCCCATCTATAAATATTTACCTTTCGTAAATTTTTTGAACCAGTTTTGTCTTTGTAATATTTGCCTTTTTGAATTTTTGAATTTTGTGGCAAACTTATTTGAACCATTAGTATACTCTCTCTTGGGGTGGAAAATACTGAACATCGTTAGTTAATGTTGATCTATGCACTGGTCTATAATCAATTTTTGTTTTAGTTCCATCACACCAAGATAAAGTGTGTTGCATATATTTACTATCATCTCTTTTTGGATAATCTTCTCTTGCATGAGCTCCTCTACTTTCTTTTCTATGATAAGCAGAGTCCATGGTTGTTATTGCTTGTCTTATTAGATTATCAAATTCTAAAGTTTCAACTAAATCTGTGTTAAATATTAAAGATTTATCTTTAACTGATAGGTCGATCATTCCCTCATAAGGTTTTCTGATTTCATCAACACCTTCTTTAAGAGTTTTCTCAGTTCTAAATACAGCACACTTGGATTGCATAGTTTTTTGCATAGAAAGTCTTAATTCAGCTGTACTGTTTGTCCCACTTGAGTTTCTTAATTTATCAAATCTTTCCAAACATTTATCAGTTTCTGACTGAGAAATTTCTTCATGAGGTTTACCAGGTTTAACAAGTTCCGCTGCTCTTTTTGCAGCTGCTCTACCAAAAACTACAAGATCAATTAAAGAATTTGATCCAAGTCTATTTGCACCATGCACGGAGACACAAGCCGCTTCACCAATTGCCATAAGGCCTGGCACAGTTTTTTCAGAACCATTAAGTGTTAAAACTTCTGCCTTATAATTTGTTGGTATTCCACCCATGTTATAATGAACTGTTGGAACAACTGGAATTGGTTCTTTTGTTACATCGACATTAGCAAATAACCTAGAGGACTCAGATATTCCAGGTAGCCTTTCCTCTATGACATTGGGATCCAAGTGATCTAAATGAAGATGTACATGATCTTTCTCTTTTCCTACACCTCTTCCCTCATTGATTTCAACAGCTATTGATCTACTAACTACATCTCTTGAAGCAAGATCTTTTGCCTTCGGAGCGTATCTTTCCATAAATCTTTCTCCATTTGAATTTACTAAGTATCCACCTTCGCCTCTGACACCTTCAGATATCAAAGTACCATGACCATAAATTCCTGTTGGGTGAAATTGAACAAATTCCATATCCTGTAAAGGCAAACCAGCTCTTAAAACCATAGCATTTCCATCTCCTGTACATGTGTGAGCAGATGTAGCGGAGTAATAAACTTTACCATATCCACCTGTTGCTATAATTGTTATGTGTGATCTAAATCTGTGAATAGTTCCATCATTTAAATTCCAAGCTATAAGTCCTTTACACTCGCCATCTTTCATTAAAAGGTCTAATGCGAAATATTCAATAAAAAATTCAGTATTATGTTTTAACGCTTGTCCATACAAAGTGTGTAATATTGCATGACCAGTTCTATCAGCTGCAGCACAAGTTCTTTGGACAGTTCCATTTCCATAATTTTTTGTCATTCCACCAAATGGTCTTTGGTAAATTTTTCCGTCCTCAGTTCTACTAAAAGGCACTCCATACTTTTCTAATTCTAAAACTGCTCTAGGAGCTTCCTTACACAAATATTCTATACAATCTTGGTCGCCTAACCAGTCTGCTCCTTTTACTGTATCATACATGTGCCATCTCCAGTCATCCTCACCCATGTTTCCTAAAGCTGCTGATATTCCTCCTTGAGCAGCTGAAGTATGACTTCTTGTTGGAAATACCTTGGACACACAAGCAGTCTTTAATCCTGCTTCACTCAATCCCACTGCTGCTCTTAAACCAGATCCTCCAGCACCAAGAACGACAACATCGTATTCATGATCTACTATTTTATATGAGCTCATAATTTTAAATTATAAATAATAATAAGTGTTATTAAAGGAATTAGTATAGCAAATAAATACAATATTTTGTTTGCGACATTTTTAATTTTTTGATTTTTTACATAATCCTCAAAAATTTCACTTATTGTAAGTGCAGAAAAGAAATATGACACTATAAATAATATTGATATTAAGATTTTAGCGGGCTGGGTTGTAAAAAATACAACAATTTCATTGAACTCCTTGTCATAGATACCAGCAATTACAAAGCTAAACCATATCATTAATGGTATTAAAAGTACTGAAGATCCTTTAATGAATAACCATTTTTTTGTAGGATTAAGCATTTATATAATTATCCTTCCTAAAAAATAAAAAAGTACTGTAAAAACTATTGAAAGAACAATTGTAAGTGCTCCTGTAAAATTTGCAGTCTTTAATTCAAAACCATAACCCATATCCCAAAAAAGATGTCTTACCTCACTTAAAGAATGAAAAATAAAAGACCAGATTGATGCTATGACAAAAAATTTACCAATAAAAGAATTTAAAAAATTATAAATGATTTTGTAATTAAGCTCTCCTAACAAAAGTGAGGCTAGCCATACAGAAATTAAAGTTAAAATTATTATATTTAATACTCCAGTTATTCGATGTCCAATAGAAACTAATGAAGATATATGCCAGCTATAAATTTGAATATGAGGAGATATAGGATTTTTATTTTCCATAAAAATCATTTTTAATTAAAGTCTCTGCGATTTCAACAGCATTTAAAGCAGCACCTTTTAATAAATTATCTGAAACTATCCACATATTTATTGTATTATCTTGCGATGTGTCTTGACGTATTCTAGATATAAAAGTTTCAAATTTATTTTCTGCATCAACAGGAGTTATATATCCTCCATCCTTTTGTTCATCTATCACTTTACATCCAGGAGCGGACGACAGCACTTTTTTAATTTCATCTAAATTATATTTTTTATTAAACTCAACATTCACACTGATAGAATGCGATACAAGCACAGGTATTCTTACACAAGTAGAGGTAACTTTAATTTTGCTATCCATAATTTTTTTTATTTCATCATGATTTTTTTGCTCTTCTTTTGTGCTTCCGTTTTCAAGAAAACTATCAATATGAGGAATTGCATTAAATGCGATTTGTTTAGTAAAATTTTTTGAAACAACTTTTTTATTTTCTAAAATCTCTTTGGTTTGAGATATCAATTCATCCATTCCTGCCTTACCAGCTCCAGATACGGATTGATATGTGGAAGCTACTATTCTTTTTATGTCGTATAAATCGTGCAAAGGTTTAAGAGCAACAACTATCGGGATAACAGAGCAATTTGCATTAGCTATAATATTTTTATTTTTGAAATTAGATAATTTTTCTGAGTTAACCTCAGGAACAATTAAAGGAATATCAGGATCTTTCCTAAAAAACTTTGAATTATCAATAACAATTGTTTTTTTAGCTGCAATAGGTGCCCATCTTTCCGCAACAGAACTACCAGCTGCAAAAAAAGCGATTTTTACTTTAGAAAAATCAAATTTTTCTAAATTTTCAACAGTATGTTCTTTTCCTAAAAAATTTATTTTTTTTCCAGAACTTTTTGAAGATGCAACCAAAAAAGCCTTAGTTACGGGAAAATTTTTTTTTTCTAATACCTCAATTAATTTTCTGCCAACGTTTCCAGTCGATCCAACTATTGCTATATTCATGTTTTTTAAAATTTATACTAAATGAAAGGTAAATCACAAAGTCTACCTGAGCAATCTTTTCCATCTATATTTATTTTGATCTCCTGAGAAGCATTAAAATATGGTTTATTAATCATTGCAATTCCAATAACTTGTTTAAACATTGGATTAGATGATCCTGATCTTAATTCACCAATTAAATTATTAGAATTATCATATAAATTGATAGAACCGTTAACTGCTATCTGCTGAGCATCAATTTTAACTCCCATTAATTTTCTTTTAATGCCCTCGGACTTAACTCTTTTTAACTCCTCTTTTCCTAAAAATTCTACATCTGAGTCCAAATTTACATATTTATCAAAACCACATTCTAAAGGGTTATCACCAATATCAATATCGTTACCATAGGATAATAGAGAGCTTTCTATTCTTTCAATTAAATTTGGACAACCAGGTTTTAAATTAAATTCATGTCCAACCTCAAATAATTTATCGTATAATGCAAGTCCTGCCTCCTCATGCTCCATATATACCTCGAAACCACCTTGTTTTGACCATCCAGATCTTGCAATTAAATGTTTTGAGCCTCCAAATTCAAAATAATCAAATCCAAAAAATTTTAACTCTTTTATTTTTGGACCTAATACTTTTTCCATTAAACTTAAAGATTTTGGTCCTTGAACAGAAAAAATATCAACTTTTGCCTCGAATATATTAACATCATACCCTTTGCCAATAGCTAATCCCTTAGCGAATAACTCCAAATCCGAGTCCGATAAAGATATCCACCATCTATCCTCTGCTAATTTAAGAATTACCGGATCGCTTATTAATTTTGCTTTATGATCTATAATAGGTGCATAATAACACCTTCCTATTTTAGATTTTGATAAATCTCTGCAAGTTATAAGTTGTACTAATTTAGCTGAGTCTTTTCCGTTAATTTCTGTTTGTCTTTGTACTGATACATCCCAAACTTGTACATGACCTTTTAAATGATGGTATGCATCTTCTAATGTACCTTCAAATTTTGTAGGTAAAAGCATATGATTATAAACTGTGTAAGCAGTTACTCCCTGTTTCTCAATTCTAGATGTATAGGGCGTTCCTCTTAATCTTCTTGATTTTGATATTAAGTAATTCTTCATTTATTTATAAAACCTAAAACATATTTTCTCATTTCAAATGCTTTCTCAAAAATAATCATATGTCCACAATTACTTATGACTTTTACTTCAGAATTTTTTATAATTTCCGCCATTTTATTTCCAACTTTTAGAGGCACCATTTTGTCCAAGTCTCCAAAAATACATAACGTAGGACAAATGATTTTTTCTAAAGATTCTTTACCGGTCTTATAGTTGTTACATGCATTTAAGTCTACATACAAAATTTCTCGAATTTCCCTAGTGGAATTGATTATTTTTTTTACAGGATTTCCACCTATAAAGGCCTTAGATCCTTCATATCCCCATTTCATCATTAAAAGAATTGCTTTTTCATCTCCCGCGTAAGATAGATCCAAAAGATCTTGGTTCACAGGTAATTTATATGATCCACCAACTAAAATTAGCTTCTCTGTTAAATTTGGATATCTTGATGCAAAATCAATTCCAACAAGACATCCTTGAGAATGACCAACGAAATTTATTTTTTTAATATTTAATTTTTGTAACAATTCACTTGCCCAGTCAGAAATTCTTTCTATTGTATCTAAAGCTGGCCCTTGCGAATTTCCATGACCAGGTAAATCAACTGATAATACATTAAATCCATTCGTGATATAAAATTGCTCATGAAGAGACCAAACAATATGGGTTAAACCACTTCCGTGCATTAATAATATTGATGGTTTTGTTAAGTCAATCTCTCTACCACCGGTTGAGATGAAAACATCTTTATCGTTGATGTTTATATTCAGTTTAGCTCCTTAGCCTTTTTTCTTAATTCAAATTTCTGAATTTTTCCCGTTGAAGTTTTTGGCAACTCACAAAATTCTATTTTTTTTGGAACTTTAAAATTAGCTAGAGTCTCTTTACAAAAATCTATTAACTCTTTTTCTGTTGTTGGTTTATCTTTTACAGACTCTATAAATGCACAAGGCACTTCTCCCCATTTTTCATCAGGTTTTGCAACTACTGCAGCTATAGATACTGATGGATGTTTTGCTAGAGTATTTTCAATCTCTATTGAGGAAATATTTTCTCCACCTGATATAATTATATCCTTAGATCTGTCTTGGATTTTAATGTAACCATCTGGATGCATAACAGCCAAATCTCCGGAGTGAAACCAACCGTCTTTCATAGCTTTATCAGTGGCATCCTTATCTTTATAATATCCCTTCATAACAACATTTCCTTTTATCATTATCTCGCCCATTGTTTTTCCATCTTGAGGAACTGGCTTCATTGTTTCTGGATCAATAACTGAAACACCTTCAGTATTTGGATACCTAACACCTTGCCTTGCTTTAATTTCGTTTACTTTATCTTCATCTAAAGAATTCCACTCATCATTCCAAGCACATTGGGTTATATGACCATAAGTTTCCGTTAATCCGTATACATGCATAACTTCAAATCCTAAACTCTTCATTTTTTTAAAAATGATACTTGGTGGTGGAGCGCCAGCAGTAAGAACATGAACTTTATGTTTTAACTCTTTTCTATCACTTTCGGAAGCACCAGTGATCATGTTGAGAACTATCGGTGCCCCTCCAAAGTGTGTTACCTTATATTTATCAATTAAGTCAAAAATTTTTTTTATATCTATGTTCCTCAAACAAATAGTTTTGCCGTTAAGCATGGGAACTGTCCATGGGTAACACCATCCATTACAATGAAACATCGGAACAACACATAAAAAAACAAGTCTATTTGGCATGTTCCAAGCAACAGCACTGCCGGTTGCCATTAAGTAAGACCCTCTGTGATGATAAACAACACCTTTTGGATTTCCAGTTGTTCCAGATGTGTAACTTAGAGAAATTGCTTGCCACTCATCATCTGGTTTCTTCCAAATATAATTTTTATCTCCAGATTTTAAAAACTCCTCATATTCAAGCTCTCCTATTTTACTTAACTTTGATTGATCAGCATACTTATCGTGGATATCTATAATCTTAATCTTTTTTTTAATACTTAATAATGCTTTTTTAACCACCTCGTGAAATTGTCTATCTACAATTAATACTTTCGCATCACTATGTTCAAGTATGTAACTTACTGTTTTAGAATCTAATCTGATGTTTATAGTATTTAAAACAGCGCCAGTCATAGGTACCGAATAATGTGCCTCGAATATTTCTGGAGTATTGCAAGCCATAACGGATACGGTGTCACCTTTACCAATTCCAATTTTTTCTAATGCACTGGCAAATTGAGTGCATCTTTTATAGATTTCTGACCATGTATACTTTCTGTCTTCGTACACAAGGGCTTCATAATTTGGATAAATATCTTTAGCTCTTTCTAAAAAAGTTAGTGGTGTTAATGGAACAAAGTTTGCGTTATTTTTATCTAGATTTTGTTCAAAGCTACTCATTTTAATTAAATTTAAAATCCATTATATATCTACTACCACTCATAGCAGATGAGCAATGGGCATCTATTCTGGGAAGGACTCTTTGAAAGAAAAAATTTGCAGTTTGAATTTTATC
>Ga0163109_10001296_pt1 | contig 19860 bp, 19 predicted proteins | sample CRUFie1St13metaG_FD_108704 | JGI IMG/M metagenome (GOLD analysis project Ga0163109, IMG submission 108704) | Marine microbial communities from the Costa Rica Dome - CRUD Field 142mm St13 metaG | ecosystem: Environmental > Aquatic > Marine > Oceanic > Photic zone | place: Costa Rica: the Eastern... | reverse complement strand
TTCAAGAGTGTTTGCTATAGCATCATAAGGGCCGCTAATCAAACGATCCCCCTCTTCTATTCCGGATATAATTTCAATTGATTTTTCATCTTGAACACCCGCGACAATGTTTTTTACTTGTGCTGTTCCTTCCGAGACAACAAAGACTACTTCTTGGATAATTCCTTCAGCGTTTGGACGCACAGTCACACACTGAAGGGGAACACAAAGGGCATTTTCAACATGTTCTGTAAAAATAGAGGCGTTTCCCCGCATTCCCGGGCGAAGCGGGAGATTTTGCTCGGGGTCTAAATTGGCTACGTCTTTGGGCGAGACCCGAAGCACCACTTCAAAGGTCTGGCTTAAATCAACCTCCTGTTTTGGGGATAGCGGCAGTTGGTGTACATTGGCAAAAAGAGGCTGTCCAGGATAAGCGTCAAGCACAACAGAGGCAGAATCATTTAAGTGAACACGCGGAATGTCGCTTTCGGCGATTTCTGCGCGAAACAGCATAGTATCAAAATTAGTTATTGTAAGAATATTGCTACCCTGTATTTGGTCTGTCCCCACAATGGTTTCCCCCACACTCACGTTCAATTCGGTAATTACCCCTCCTGTGGGGGCATAGATGGAAGTTTGTTGAAGACTTTTTTGCGCAGATTTTATACTTATTTCCGCGGCCTTAACGGAAAAATTGGCCGCCTCCGCAGTGTGTTGACTAGACTCATACTCTCCTTCCATTCTTATGAAATTGGATTCAAAGCCATCGAGCTCAGATTCAGATATTAACCCTTTGTTGTAGGCTTTCAGTTGATTGGTATACTGTTTTTCTGAGAGTTTCCAAGCTGACCTTGCTTGACTTTGAATGGCAAGTGCACGTGATAAGTCGGCCTTTGTTCGATTTAGGTCTATTTCAGACAATTCCAAGTTGTTGTTAAAAAAATCCGCATCCAATGAAATAAGAAGGTCGCCACTATCCACCTCTTGGCCCAGCTCAACATGTATTTCAGAAATTCTCGCCGAGTTCTCGGCAGAGACAACTCGACTGTCTAAGGCCTCAATAGAGCCACTAATACTCACTTTTTCGGTGATATCTTTTCGGCGGGTTGATTCTACCAAAACCTCTATAGTTTCATCACCTTTTCCGCAATGAGCAAGCAGAAAAATGATTCCGGCAAGGAAAAAACCGCCCAAAGGCAAGAATTTAGTTTGAGTACTCATAGAATATCCGTATCAGGTGAAGTTTGCTGGCTAAATCTAGGCGGGCCTGATAAAACTGCACGCGCGCTATTTGTTGCCTGTTGCGTACGAGAGCAAGTTCATAAGGGCTAATAAGACCACTCTCATATCTTAATTGAGCAGCCTCTGAGGCTTTACCATTAACATTGAACACCCTTAGACTTTGTTTGTAGTTTTGCATAGAAGCCCGCGCCTCTTGGACAAAGGAGGCCAACCTGTTTTGGTCTTCTAAAAGGTCTCGCTCATTGGTAAGGGCTACTTGTTTTTGGGCTAATTCTTGTTGCTGTATGGCTTGAAGCCTTTGGTATCTCCCCCATAATGGAAAGCTGAGGGTGATGTTGGCGGATTGAGAAAAATTTGTTTTTAACTGATCGCCAAAAGGTCGTGGGGCATATATGGGCTGGGTAAAAGGGATGGTAGAAATCACATCCTCGCCACCAAGGGTTTCTCCTATAACCGGAAAGTTATCTTGTCCACTAAACCCTTGAATTTGTTGGCTTGCACTAAAAAAGTTTGTGTTTAAGCGGGCGCCGACACTGATGGTGGGCCATAAGAGGCCCTTGGCCGATTTATAGCGATGACTTTCAGCTTGCAGCCGTAACTCTCCCAACAACCTAGTCTTCTCGACTCCTTGGTAATTAAGATATAGAGAAGTATCTCTAATGATGTCTAAAATACCCGAGGTGTCAATCAAGAAGTCTCCTTCATCTTGGGTTTGTAAAAGTTGGGACAGGCTTAACTTTGCCCGCCCTAATTGGTTGGCGGCCTGTGTCCTCTGAAGCTCTTGTTCAACAAGGCTAACCTCAAACTCTACCCTTGACGCAGCAGGTTGTAGGCCAACATCGATAAGTTTATCGTATTGATCTAGGTCTGCTATACTTTGTTGAAGAGCGGTATCTACCAAATCAAGACCTACCTTGCTGGCGTAAACAGCGAAAAACGATTGGGCCGTTATAATGGCGGTTTCTCTTAAAAGAACATTCTTCTCTAGCTCAAAAACTGAGCGATCCGTAAGAAGCCCACGATGCGCATTTTGCTTTTGAAAGCCATTAAAAACATCCCAGGCAACATCAATGGATCCAATGGTGGCATTGGTGTTTTGGGCCACAAAATTGAAGGTCAAGGGATCGATAGAGTTGCTAAAATTGAAGCTTTCGGTTATCGAGGATGCAACACTGGGCGTATACATGGCGAGGTTACTACTCTTGATATCCAATGCGTTGAGGCTGATTTTTATCTGTTGTAGTTGAAGTGAATTATCTCTATGGCTAGAAATAGAAATACAGTCTTCCAGGCCATAGGTTGCTGGTGCCGTTGTTTGAGCATTTAAACGAGACGACAGCAATATGACAAAAAGCCATATTACAGAGGATCTCCCGCATATCATGAAGACAGGCCTGTCACATTTGTTTATTGTTGAGCGCAGAATCAATGCTGATAAGGTTTCTTAATAATACAGGTAAAGGTAGCTTTTCGAAATTATATACAACAACGCCTACTTGTTTGAGAAAACATGGAGGAAAGAAACCATTTGTTCTCCTGAATTTTTATTGTATGTTGTCAATAAATCAAGCGATGTTGGATAATGAGTTGATGCTTTGGCGGGAAGTGCTTAAAACGGCATACAGAGCGGCCGACCAAGGAGAGGTTCCTGTTGGGGCACTAATTATTGATAAGTCCAAAGGAACTATAGTTGCCAAAGGGTGGAACCAGGTCAATTTGTTAAAGGACCCTACAGCGCATGCAGAAATGTTGGCAATATCTTCAGCCACAACAGCGCTTCAAAGCCGACACATTTCTTCATGCAGCCTCTTGGTTTCTCTTGAGCCGTGTATTATGTGTGCGGGAGCCATGCATTGGGCTCAAATCAAGAGCGTCCAGTATTTATTGCGTGATGACAAGTTTGGAGCCCACAGTCATCATAAGATTAAAAAATCAAAGAAAGACACGTGGGAATGTGTAGTTGAAAGACCCTGGGTTGACCCCAACATTCAAGCCATTGCGCTAGAGTACAAAACTTTTCTTAGAGATTATTTCGCACAAATACGCCGCGAGGCGTAACTTAGGAAAAAAAAGAAATGACGTTTACTTTACCACAATTACCCTACAGCTATGATGCTTTGGAGCCTCATTTTGATGCTCGAACAATGGAAATACACCACAGCAAGCATCATGCTGGATATACGGCCAAATTTAATGCAGCTCTTGAGGCAGTTGCCCTAAACTCTACAGACCTTACCTCGTTAATGGAATCTATGGATATGGACAATTCAGCCTTACGAAACAATGGTGGGGGGTATTTTAATCATTGCTTGTTTTGGGAGAATTTATCTCCAACATCCACAGAAATGAGTTCGGATTTAAAATCCTGTATAGAACGTTGTTTTGGAAGTGTAGAGGCTATGAAAGATGAGTTTAGCAAGGCTGCAGCCACCCGATTTGGTTCGGGTTGGGCGTGGTTGTGTAGAAAGGAAGATGGAAGTCTGGAAGTGTGTTCCACAGCCAACCAAGACAACCCACTAATGCCTGGCATAAGCTGTGGTGGAAGACCAATTCTCGCTCTTGATGTATGGGAACATGCTTATTATTTGCACTATCAAAACAGAAGGCCTGACTACATCAACGCCTTTTGGAGTGTGGTAAATTGGGATGTTGTATCGAAGCGCTGGGCGGGATAATCCTCAGCCCGATGAATACACCATTGGGTTTTAGACCGCCATTATTTCAGACTCTTTGGAATGGTAGATAGCGTCAATGGTTTTGTTGCCAGAATCGATGCTGGACTGAACGGCACTTTCGCCATCTTTTACTTCATCTTCAGAAAGCGTCTCCGACCCTAATAATTTGACGGCATCCATAGCATCTTTTCTTGCTGAACGCAGATTTACCTTGGCCTGCTCGCACATGGCCTTAGCTTGTTTAGAAAGTTCTTTTCTTCGCTCTTCGGTTAATACGGGCAGCGATAAACGAACAAACTCTCCATCATTCATTGGCGTAAGCCCAAGGTTGGCACTAAGAATTCCACGCTCAATTTCACCAAGAACAGTTTTATCAAATGGCTGAATGGTAAGCGTTCGGGCATCTGTCGCATTAACATTGGCTACTTGATTAAGGGGCATCATGCTTCCATAGGCTTCAACCATAACCGACGATAACATACTAGGGTTAGCCTTACCGGCTCTAATCTTGGATAGGTTTTGCTTTAGTGATCTGAAAATTTGTTCTTGACCCTCTGTAAGCATCGAGAGGACTTCTTGTATAGAGCTATTCATAAAATGTGCTTTTATCCATGTTGACCAATGTACCAATTTTTTCGCCCTTCACTACGCGCAGAAGATTTCCTGGCTGATTCATATTGAAAACCACAATTGGCATGGCATTCTCTTGACAAAGCGTGAAGGCGGTCATGTCCATAACTCCAAGGTTGTGTTGAATAACATCGCTAAAGGTTACCTGACTATAGCGTTTGGCGGCAGGGTTCTTCATGGGGTCTTCTTCGAAAATTCCATTTACTTTAGTTCCTTTAATTACAACATCGGCACTGATTTCTGAAGCTCGAAGCGCTGCACCAGAGTCGGTGGTAAAGTAAGGGTTGCCTGTTCCGGAGGCAAAAATCACAAGGCGTCCTTTTTCTAAGTGTCTTTTTGCTCGTTTAGGAATAAAGGGTTCGGCAATTTCTCGCATTTGTATGGCAGAAATCAGCCGGGTATCGACACCTACTTGTTCGGCAGCATTTTGGAGTGCAACACCATTCATTACTGTTGCTAGCATCCCCATATAATCTCCTGACACCCGGTCTACTCCGGCATCAGCGGCTTGGAGACCTCTAAATATGTTTCCCCCTCCAACCACAACGGCGACCTCAACCCCTAGGTCTACGACATCCTTGATGTCTAGGGCAAATTGTCTGATCGTTTTAGGATCAATACCGAAGGCTTTGTCGCCCATGAGGGCTTCTCCGCTTAATTTGAGAAGTATTCGCTTATATGCCATGTATTGCGAAAATAGTTATTCCCCCAATTCGCAGCGTAAAAAAGCCGTAATAGAAAGTTCTTTATCTAGATTTTGAACATATTGAGCCACAGAAAGAGAAGGGTCTTTTACAAAACTTTGATGTACAAGAGTGTTTTCTTTATAGAACTTCTTGAGAGACCCTTCAGCAATCTTCTCAATAATATGTTCAGGTTTGTTGTCTTGTAACGCCTTATCTCTAGCGATTTGAAGTTCTCTTTCGCGTATTTCTTCAGGAATATTAGATTCATCTAAACCAATAGGGCGCATTGCAGCAACCTGCATTCCAACATCTCGTCCCACTTCAGTGGCCCCCTCAACGTCTTTACTAAGACCAAGCAATACGCCAATGCGGTTACCTGCATGGATGTAAGGCACAACTTTGGCCGCTTCCAAAGCATGAAAGGCTTTGATGGAAATACTTTCTCCAATCATTCCCACGCGCTCAGCAACATGGTCAGCCACGGACTTGCCATTTAATGCTGAAGCCATTAATGCATCGTGACTGTCAATGTTTTCAGAAAGAGCATGTTCAGCAAGGCTTTTGGCAAAAGCCACAAAATCTTCATTTTTTGCTACGAAATCAGTTTCACACGCGAGATACACAATGACACCTCGGTTCGAAGAATCATTTACCATTGCGATTACAGCCCCCTCGTTGGCATCTCTACCTGCCCTCAGTTCGGCAACCTTTTGTCCTTTTTTTCTAAGGTATTCAATGGCGCCATCCATATCCCCCTCTGAGGCAGTAAGCGCTTTCTTGCAGTCCATAATTCCTGCTCCTGTTTTTTTGCGCAGTTCGTTTACTTCTTTAGCTGAAATTCCCATAGTCTTTATAAATGCAATGTGTAAGAATAATTTATTCGCTGGCCTTCTCTTCTGTGGACTCCTTTTCTTCTGACTTGGCGTTTTCCTCTTTCATTTGAGCACGATCCTGGGCGCCGGCAATGGCTGCTTCTGCAAGGCAACGTGTAATTAGATGAATAGAGTTGGCAGCATCATCGTTTGAAGGAATAGGAAAATCGATAGAGTTAGGGTTAGAGTTGGTATCTACCATCCCAAGTGTTCGAATGCCTAATTTTTTAGCCTCTTTGATGGCAATGTCTTCATAGGTGATATCTACGACGTACACGGCGGCAGGAACCCTGTTAAGGTGTTCAATACCACCAAGAACCATGTCAAGTTTCTGTAGCTGACGGCTTAACAGCAACCGTTCCTTTTTGGTTAAGGAGGTTGTGCTCTTGTCATCAAGAAGTTTCCGGATACTCTCCATTTTCTTTACAGATCGTCGGATGGTGGCAAAATTTGTGAGCATTCCACCCAACCAACGCTCCGTAACAAATGGCATGTTTGCTCTTTTAGCCTCAGCCTTAACGACCTCTTTGGCTTGCTTTTTAGTTGCCACAAAAAGCACCTTCCTTCCCGATTTGACGATTTGCCGCACGGCATGAGCCGCCTCCTCTAGCGTTTCAGATGTTTTGTTAAGGTCAATAAGATGTATGCCCTTTCTTTCTGCAAAAATGTAGGGTAACATTTTTGGGTTCCATTTGCGCTTAAGGTGTCCGAAGTGTACCCCGGCCTCTAGCATTTCTTTATGTGATATCTTTTCCATCATCGTATATGAGCGTCTAATAGTTTATCGTTTGCTGTATTGTTCTTTTTTACGCGCCTTTCGGAAACCTGGTTTTTTCCGTTCAACTACGCGCGAGTCCCTCTTTAGAAGACGTTGAGCCTTCAACTCTGGACGAGCCTCTTCATCAAACAGCAAGATTGCACGAGATAGGCCCAGCGCGATGGCTTCGGCTTGTCCCTTAAACCCACCACCGCATACATTCACGGTGTAATCGTACGATTTTGCTGTAGCAATCATATTAATCGGCTTTGCCGCTACTTGTTGCATAACAGGTTGCGGAAAATATTCTTCAAGTTTCTTTCCGTTAATAACGATTTTTCCTTTGCCGGAAGAAACATGCACTCTAGCAATTGAGGCCTTTCGACGGCCAACGCTTACATTCTTTTCCATTTTATTTATCCTTGGATTTTAAATTCTTTGGGATTCTGGGCCTCATGAGGGTGTTCGCCTCCAACGTAGACATAGAGGTTTTTAAACAAAGCCCGTCCTAGTCGGTTTTTGGGAAGCATACCTCGAACCGCGTTTTCAACGATGGCTCCTGGTTTTTTCTCAAGCATTTCATTGGCACTTCGAGCCTTAAGCCCCCCGGGATAACCACTGTATCTGAGGTATTTTTTTTGTGCCCATTTTTTGCCTGTCAGCGCAACCTTTTCAGCATTTATTACCACAACATTGTCTCCGTTGTCGAAGTGGGGGCTGAAGCTTGCTTTGTGCTTGCCGCGGAGGAGTACAGCTATTTGTGTAGCTAATCGTCCCAGCGTTTGGTTTGAGGCATCAATGACATGCCAAGTTTTATCCTCAGCGTTTAAATTGTCATGTTTGGTTTTATAACTCAACGTATCCATGTAGATTTCCTTTGGTCGGCGAAGATATACCAATTTAGACCATTGAACCAAAAATTTGTACAAGAAAATTCATAAATAGGCCTATAATATCATTGAAAATCAATACTATAATCGCACTTTCCTAAAAAACATTGATTTAAAATTATGTTCTGGTATAAGAGAGAACATGGCATATATTCAATATCTTTATGTTCTAAACACATAGTCAATGACAAAGTATGATGTAATGGTAATTGGTTCGGGTCCCGGGGGCTATGTCGCTGCAATCCGTTGCGCGCAGTTGGGAATGAAGACGGCCATTATCGAGAAGAGTTCGACGCTGGGGGGCACCTGTCTGAATGTTGGGTGTATACCTTCTAAAGCTCTGCTCGACTCCTCGGAACATGTATCCAAGGCCAATAAAGAGTTTTCAGAGCATGGTATTAATGTTGGGAAGGTCTCCATTGATTTTACTCAGATGATCACTCGAAAAAACGACGTTGTGAAAGCCAATGTAGATGGTGTCGATTTTCTTATGAAAAAAAACAAAATTGACGTGATTAATGGGTTTGGTTCATTTGTTAACGCCTCCACGGTACAGGTTAGTCAAGGCAATAAAAAAGCACAGTATTCAGCGGAAAATATCATAATTGCAACAGGCTCAGAGCCTGCCAGTCTTCCGTTTATTGAGATCGATGGGAAGCAAATAATAACCTCTACAGAAGCCCTCTCTCTCCCATCAATTCCCAAGTCTATGGCGATCATAGGCGGAGGTATAATTGGTGTTGAAATGGGTTCGGTTTACAGCAGGTTAGGCACTGAAGTAACAGTCTACGAATACGCACCGTCTCTTGCTTCATCAATGGATGTTGATTTGGGGCGCGAGTTAAAGAAAGTGTTAACTAAGCAGGGTATTAAATTTCATTTAAGTACTTCCGTTACAGGAGTAAAGAAAAACAGCAAATCAGTATCTATTGCTGCAAATCAAAAAGGCAAGGAGATTCATCAAGAGGTTGAGGTGTGTTTGGTGGCTGTGGGGCGAAAGCCATACACATCTGGTCTTGGATTGGAGAACATAGGCGTATTGTGTGATGATCGCGGCAGAATCGAGGTGGATGAAAATTTACGCACTTCTGCACAAAATGTGTTTGCTATTGGTGATGTTGTACGGGGCGCAATGTTAGCCCACAAGGCCGAAGAGGAAGGGGTTTTGGTAGCAGAGTTTTTAGCTGGCCAGCGCCCACACATACATTACGACAGAATTCCCAATGTCGCCTACACTTGGCCTGAGGCGGCAGGCGTAGGCCAAACAGAGCAACAGCTCAAAGAGGCAAAGACGCCATATAAAACAGGAAAATTTCCATATAAAGCACTTGGAAGGGCAAGGGCTTCTATGGATCTAGATGGTTTTATCAAAATTTTATCTCATAAAGAGACAGACGAAATACTTGGGGTACATATTATTGGTGCAAGAGCGGCAGACATGATTATGGAGGGTGTTCTTGCCCTTGAGTACAGGGCGTCGGCTGAAGATATTGCACGTATGAGCCACCCTCACCCGACCTATTCTGAAGGGTTTAAAGAGGCATGTTTGGCCGCCACAGAAAACAGGCCACTTCATATGTAGTCAATGCATGTTTTAGTTACAGGGGCCTCTGGTTTTGTGGGTAGTATTGTTGTGGAACGCTGCCCAGAAGAATACTCAGCGATAGGATTAAGTCGAAAGAGAGGGGAGCAAAAAATTTTTGCAGACCTATGCACCCTAGGTCAGGAAGATCTTATGGATCTGCTTTACTTAAACAATATTGAGGCTATAATTCATCTTGCGGCAGAAGGTAACCTATATAGATGTGAGCAGAATCCGGAAGCCCAGATAATCAACGTTCAGGTTACCAAACTTCTTACAGCGGTTGCTCAAAACCTTAATATACCGATTGTTTATTCTTCGAGTGATCAAGTTTTTTCGGGTGGTCCCCATGAGTTAAGTGAGACCTCTATACCCAACCCACAACATGAATATGGAAGGCAAAAAGTAAAAGGAGAACAAATCATAACAAGCTATTCAAAAGGTGTTGTCTTGCGCTTACCTTTAGTTGTTGGTGGTCACAAAGGCGGCCTTGGGTCTTTTGAGAAGATGTATGCTCAAGGTAAAAGAGAGGGGCGCCTTTCCCTGTTTTTTGATGAATTCCGGCGGCCTATTCACGTTTTTGATGTGGCAAGGGCACTATGGAAGGCCATTAATTGGTCGCCGGGCATATATCATGTATCGGGGCCAGAAACATTATCTCGTCTACAATTAATGGATCGTATGTTAGGTGCTCTGGGTGAAAAGGAAATAGTAATAGAGGCGGTTTCGCAGTCAGAATTTTCGTTTGAGTATGCACGCCCCAAAAGTCTTATTTTGACCTCAGAGAAGCAGGAGATTAAAGATCTTCAATTAAGGCCGATAGACTACTATGATTTCAAGACTAAAAATACGGACTAGCGCGCTGGATATTCTGCCCTGTTTCTGGGCGTTTCCCATAACGTGATAAAGAGTTCTAGCGATGGGTCTATATGGGGCCTGAGCCGATTATATATGACCATGGCTATGTTTTCTACGGTGGGAATCAGTGCGGCAAATTCTTCCACCTCCACATTTAAATTCCTGTGGTCTAGTTTGTCTGTGACACGCTCTTTGATGCAGTTGTTGAGCAATTTTAAGTCAATGAGGTATCCGGTATCGGGGTCTACTTTCCCGACGACCCTAACTTCGAGCTCATAGTTGTGGCCGTGCCAGTTGGGGTTTGTACATAGACCAAAAACAGTTTCATTCTTTTCTTTGGTCCAATTAGGGTTAAATAGCCTATGTGCAGCATTAAAATGTGCTTTCCGAACTACGGCAGTGAGCATGGGAGGATTTGTCATGGTACCTGTGATTTTCTGTGCTATATATTGTAGAATTAACCATCTAGTTCATAGAATGTTTAGTTTTATTTAAAGAGAATGAGCTTAATGTATAATATCCTCGGCCAAAAACACCTCCAGGAATTATGGACAAGATGGGTTGCTAACCAACAAGTGCCCCACGCTATTTTAGTTGCCGGTAAGGATGGCTTTGGGGGGTTAGCGCTTGCTTTAAATCTTTCTGAGGCGCTTCTCTGTACCACCCCTCTTTCCGAACGCCCCCAATCAAAGCAAATTCAGGGATGTGGTCACTGTCCCTCTTGCCGCCGAGTTCGACAGCTGACACACCCGGACTTGCACATTGCCTTCCCTATGGTATCCGCTGCTCGTAAAAAACATGCCACAACAGCGCGCAAAAAGCTGGGAGAATTGTTGATCGAGAATCCCTATTTACCTCTAGAAGACTTTTTGGGTGCGTTTTCTACGGATAACCAAAAGAAAACTGCTGGAAACATTACTGCTGATGATGTGAAGGGGATTATTTCCAACATAAGCTTAAGCAGTTTTTATGGAGGATGGAAGGTGCAAGTAATATGGCATGCAGAGTGCCTTGATAAAGAATCAAATAAGCTTTTAAAACTATTAGAAGAGCCACCACCTAAAACACTTTTTATACTGCTTACCCCCAATGCCAACCTTTTGTTAACTACAATTTTAAGCCGATGTCAGCGCTTCCAGCTAAAGCCAGTGTCCTATGGGGCAATAGGCGAGAGCGAAGCGGGGTTTTGGAGTCATTCCAACATTCCAAGTGAAAGCCAATGGAATTATGCGCAGGGGGTTCCCGGAAACCTTTATGATAATTCAACACACAATAGTAAAACCGAAGAGGTTACTAGACATGCAGAGGAATTAGTAAGGGTTTTGGTGGCCCCACCCACCCCCAAAAGGATACATCAGTTGGAACAAATGATGAGGGTTATAAATAAATTGCCAATAGCGCTTCAAAAGCAAATCCTAGGTTACGTGGCACACCTTTTAGGGGAAACACAGCATATCGATCCGTCAATACAGAATCATTTAGTCTATATTCTATCAGAAATGGTCCAAGAACTTGGGCAAAGTATCAGGCTCTCCACAAGAATAATGGGACTGTGGTTGAATACCCACCGAAAATTCAGCATTTAACACTTAGATTCGTAATTAAACAAAGGCGATATGGCTTGTTCAACATCTGGAGGGTGCAGTAGTGAAGGAAGAAAAGGGTGTTCAAAGCACAACACATATAACTGGCTTGCCAGTGTGCCAATTTCTATGGCGGAAGAATCGGGTTTTTTAGAAATTCAAATAGAGGGTCAATTTCATAAACGGTATACAGAAAGCACCGTAAAGGAGGATTTCTACAGAGGGGATCTTGTTAAACTTAGAGCCCATAGAGGATTTGATATTGGCCAAGTCACAGCCACAGGAGAAATAGCGCGCCTAGGGTTCTTGAGAAAACAAAAGGACCACCCCCAAGGCAAGGGGTCTAATGATAATGGTTTAGGTGTTTTGTTGGGGAGGGTGAGCACACAGGAAGAATCAGCGTACAGACAACACTTAGACCAACGATTAATTTTTCAAAAGAAAGTAAGAGATATTGCCAGGGATCTGACCTTAAATGTCAAGATAAGCGATGTGGTTTTTCGTGGGGATGGACGACAGGCCACAATTTATTATACCTCGGATCACCGAGTAGACTTTCGAGAATGGGTTAGGCTATCTAGCATTGCACTATCTACTCGCGTTGAAATGCGCCAAATAAGTGATCGTCAAGAAGCTGGAATGAAAGGTGGGCTCGGGCCCTGCGGAAGAGAACTTTGTTGTTCAAGTTGGATGACTAAATTTGACAACGTGTCTACCGCGGCGGCCCGCTATCAACAATTAGCCATAAACAATGAAAAACTGGCGGGTCAGTGTGGAAGGCTGAAGTGTTGTCTGAACTTCGAGCTGCAAACATATATAGAGGCAAAAGCTCATATGCCTAAACGCGCGAAGAGCATTGCTACAAAATCTGGCAAATATGAAGTGGTAAGTGTAGATTACCTGACTAAATCTATTAGCTATCGTTCTCCGGCTGGAGATCTTGTTGTAATAACAGGAGAAGAGTATAAAAAACTCAACCAGCAAATCCAAGAGGGAAAGCAAATCAAGCAGATTGTTTCAGCATCAAAACTTGGGGGTCAACGGCGAATTCATCATGAGAAGGGAACCAACACCATGGACATGGCGGTGGAGGGGATAGATCTTGACAGGTTTTCAAAATCACCATCAAAGCACCCTTCCAAAGGCCGGCGAAAATTCCAAAAGAGGCACTCCAAAAAGAGGAAAACGAACAATCCGTAATACTTTTGATGAACTATTTTTACTAGCGCTATGAAACTAACCGCTTGTTTATCTTGTCTTCTATTGACCCTTCTACATATATCTTCGTGCGATACAAAGTATGGATATTATCAGGTGTATGATTTACCAACATCGGGATGGTCCTCTGATGACAGCTTGGTGTTTACACTTAAACACAAGGATGACAGCAAACTTTTTTCTTGGCAAGACCTCAATGCGACAATCCGGGTTGTCGACGGGGAATACAAGTATGAAAATATTATTCTTTTGTTTTCTACTGAAAGGGGCGAAAAGGATACAGTATACATACCCTTACAAAACGAAAAACATATGTGGAGTGGAGATTGCCATTCAGGGATATGTGAGATCACGACAAGTCTAGACAACGTAAATATTTCGTTAGAGGGTGTAGACCAGCTCGTTGTTAAACAATGGTCCGAGGGGCCGCCACTGCAGGGAATCGTTTCCTTAGGATTATTTACGTTAAAATAAAGTATATGGGCAGGTCTTATAATATTTGGATGCTAGTATTTGTACTTGGTGGGCTTAGTTTGGTTACCTGCAAGCAGTATACGGGGGATTGGGCACAACAAGAGGTGGCCTTAAAAGGATCAAATACAAAGTTGACGTATATGATTCCAGATGACATACCCTCTTGTAAAGAGGTTTTGGTTGCTGCGGGTGCGGGCGAAAATGTGATTGCTGAGCACTGTAATCGCTATCGAAACCTATATTTTGTACTTATTCAACACGACAAACCTTCTTATCCAGAGGGGACTCCTTATTCTCCATTTGACACCTTTGCCAAGGCATGTTTGGACCGCCTTATGAACGATGGTGCCGTTTCTTCAGAAATGAAAATTCTCGAACAAAAAAAAGATACTTTATCCAATGGGGTTATAACCTCAACGGCGGAATTATTTGGCTATATGGGGGAGGATAACCCTATATTTTATTTTCACAAAACTCTTGATGTGGGCGATTGTTTTATTGAGGCATCGGCTTGGACAAGGGGTGAAAAACGCAGGCTTGAACATGGTGACAGGTTGCGCCGAATTATTTCTTCCATCAAGGTCAATTCCCAGTGATATTTTATAAATTATATCTGTTACTGGGCTTGCTGGAGCTTACGCTCGAATTATTGGAAATACAAGTGGGTGTCTTCGCGGTGAAGCCTCTTTTGATGCCTATTTTATTTTGGGCAGCAAAGGGTGAATCCAGCATGTCCATCTCACTTAAAAGACTAGTCCTCTGGGCACTTTTCTTTTCATGGGTTGGAGATGTTTCGCTGTTGTTTGAATCAGCACATAAGATTTTCTTTGTGCTGGGATTATTGGGATTCTTATCAGCCCACTTCATGTATATTAGTTGCCTTGGGAAAACGATCGATTTTCGTCAGTTGAAATCCTTTAAGGGACAACTTGGCACGGCGCTAATGGTGGGTTTGTTGGTGCTGCTTATGACATACTTTGAACTGAAAGGAAACTCAACCTATACAGGGTTTCTCCGAATCGCAGTCCCAATGTATTCAATAGTTTTGGGCTTTTTGGTGGTGTTGTCCGCAAATCAGCTTAATTCAAAAACCCCGAGCGGTATCCTATTGTTCAGCGGGGCACTTTTGTTTATGTTGTCGGACATGTTGATCGCCCTAAGCAAATTTTCTTCGTCGCTGAACTTTATGTCTGATGGACTGCGTTCTTTTTTCATTATGCTTACTTATATTCTAGCTCAACTTTTAATTGTTCGCAGCCTGTCGACAAAAACAGGACCCAACACACATGCTTATCTACAGTAATGATGGAATATAAAGGTCAAAATTTCGCATCTCCTGACGAATATTTCAAGTATCTGTTGCAAGAGAACGACATGCCCGACGTTCTTTCATGCTTTGAGGAAGAAAACATAGATGTAGAGGGTTCACGACTCCACCTTAGAGTTTTAAGGTCCAATATTAAAGCGCCCACGGTGGTTTTTTTGCCTGGAACAGCTACATATGCCATGTGCTACGCAGAATTTCTTTATCTGTTGTACAAGGGTGGGGTAAATGTTGTGGGAATTGACCCTCGGGGCCACGGGCAGAGCGGAGGAACAAGGGGGCACTATTCTATCGATTCGTTAATGGTAGATGTTCGGGCGGTTGTGGACTATGCGAAAATTCATTTTGAGGGATCCATTCACTTGTTAGGAAGTAGCCAGGGGGGGATCACGTCACTTTATTTAGCTTCGGAAGGCATTGCTGTCGATAGTGTAATTTGTCAAAATATAGCCGACCTAACGGGCAGAAAATCACATCGACTCACCAGATTTCCGCTCCTAAGCGCCATAGGCAAACCACTGCTTAGTTTTTTGTCTCGCATAGCCCCCCGCTTTAAAGTACCCATTCAAGGATACTTAGCCTTACACAAGGTTCATGTAAAGCATTTTGGAAACGCTCGATTATTTATGGAGGAAGACCCCCTTGCCTTAAACCACGTCACGTTGCAAACGCTTCACTCTCTAGCCACCAAGAGCTTTGCCAACCCATTGTCTTCCCTTCAAGTACCCATAATGGTGTTTCAGGGAGAAGCGGATGAAATTTTTCCTGTGCCCTATACACGAGATTTACTGGAAGAGATCGGTTCTTCAAAGAAAAAATTGATGTTATATCCTGAAAGGGGTCATGGAATCATGGTAAATGTTCCGGAAGAGGTTGTGCCCGATGTGCTATCTTGGATAGAACGGATCGATTCAAACATTTAAATGCGCCGAACACAGATGCCTAGCGGGTTAGAGGTCTTAACTTTAAGGTCGTTTATCTTTTGCTTGAGTGCAAGCATCTTTAAAGTTTCCTCTTCTTTTAACACGGCGTCTTTATAGCGCAATTCCCACTCAAATTCTAATTGTTGATGAAGCTCCCATTCAAACCACTGAATTTCTCGATCAACATCCGCCTTATAGGTTTGATCTATCCCGATAATAGGCCCTGATTTTTTGCGCCACCCCTCGATGGAGAGGGATTCGTAGCTTTGTACCGCGCTGTATTCTGATAAAAATATAGAGGTACAGTGTTGGGCAATCTCTACATCGGCATCGTGTATTAATTGGCTTGAATTCGCACGTCCTTCACGAAGTTTGGCCAATATTTTTTGATGTAGAGGGGTTTGCAGATCTTGATCAGACAGGGAGTCAAGTACGAAGTGTACAACAGATCGCTCTTCATCATAGGGGCGGTGGCCGTGCTCAATTATTATTCGGATTAGGTTGAGCTCTCTAAGAGCAAGGTTTAGATAAAGATCCTCTAAATATTGTTGGGGCTGGGTTTTGTTCTTGAAAAAGCGTTCCTTTTTAGGAGAAGAGGACGAAGGGTTTTTCCCCGACGACGAGATTTTTATGCGCCTTAACTCTGCGTGTAAAGTGTCTTCGTCAACATGTAATTCGTGGGCTATTTGCCGTAAATATATGCCCCGCTGTATCGAGCTCGATACAAGCGATACAAGGGTAACAAGCTGTTCAATCTCCGCAGTTTTTGACCGGGGGTCTAGCGTGGGAGACTTATCTACCAGAGCGGCAAGTTCAAAGTAGATAGCATCTTGAGCGTTTGAATTAATGTGCTCAGACAGATGTTTTCCACCATGTTCATGAATATAGCTATCGGGGTCATGTTGGTTTGGAAGCACACATACTTTGGGATAAAGGCCTAAGCGAAGGCAAAGTTCTATGCCTTTTTTGGCTGCTCGCTGTCCTGCACTGTCACCATCGAACAATAAGACAACATTTCGGGTAAACCTTTTAATCCGAAGTATATGCCCTTCGGTAAGGGCGGTTCCCGAGGCGGAGACGGCTTCTTGGATGCCTGCTTGATAGAGGGCAATGACATCAGTATATCCCTCGGTCACAATGACTCGGTCTTTGTTTCTTATGGCTTTTTTGGCTTGATAAAGCCCATAAAGCACTTGACTTTTATCATAGACATCGGTTTGGGGAGTATTTATATATTTAGGCCCCTTTCCACCCCCTTGTAATTCTCGTCCCCCAAAGCCCAAAACACGACCATTGGTGTCGATAATGGGAAACATGAGTCTGCTACGAAAAAAATCAAAAGACTTATTCTCGCGTTGAACAATTAGCCCAGCATCGGCTAATATATCTGCCTCGATATTGTGAATTGTCGACGCCTTGAAGAGTGTGTCCCAGCCCTCTGGGGATAAGCCTATTCCAAACACCTCCTGGGCCTTTGTACTAATCCCGCGAGATTTTATGTATTCCCGAGCAAGCTCACCATGCTGACTTTCTTTTAGTTCAGTGACAAAAAAGTTTTTTGCCCAATCAAGAGCTATAAACATCTTTTCCTTCTTATTCAACAATTGTATTTGTTCGGGGCTTTGATTTTCTTCAACAAGCTCTATACTGTATTTTTTAGCCAATAAGCGAATGGATTCAATGAACGAAAGCTGTTCGTGTTCCATGACAAAGCGAAGAGCGTTTCCGGATTTTCCACACCCAAAACACTTATAAATGCCCTTGTTAGGGGAAACCATGAATGATGGTGTTTTCTCCTCATGGAAAGGACAACAGGCCTTGTAATTTGAACCACTTTTTTTAAGTGTCAAGTAGTCGGAAACAACGTCAATTATATCTAATGAGGCGAGTACCGAATTAACCGATGATTCAGAAATTTTTGGCATAAAATGGACTTTGGAAAACTTTTTTGGCGTTTTAGTTGTCTATATAGTATTAGTCCACTTTGGTGGATTACAATTTTGGTTTTTGTTTTGGTTCGGTGTTGAGGCTCCTCTTAGTAGGGGCCTCAACTATTTCGAGCATTCACGATAGAAAAATACATCAATTATCCTTTAAGCTCTTCTTGGCTTCGGGCGGATAGCTAATACGAATGTGGTGAATGTTATTCAACCTTTCTTTAAAGGCAGATTTACATTGATGGATTTCGTGCAGAGATATATTGGCCTGTCTAAATTGTCCTTCCTGTATTTGTTTATTGATAACCTTATCTACCATGTCGGATATGCTAGCCTCATTGGGGGCCTTTAAGCTCTTTGAGGAAGCCTCTGCCGCATCGGCCATCATGAGGATTGCTTCTTCTTTGCTCTTAGGGGGCGGACCAGGGTATAGAAAGTCACTCTCTCTAGTGATCTCATCATCTCTTAGTGACAATTGATAGAAGTATTCCACTCGGCTGTCGCCATGGTGGGTTAGTATAAAACGCTGTAGGGCCTGTGGAAGCCTGTACTCTTTAGCGAGGGATGTCCCATGAGACACGTGGTCAATAATTTTTTTCGCACTAACAACTGGTGCCAGCTTGTCGTGGGGGTTTTTTCCGGCGGCTTGATTTTCAATAAAAAACTCAGGCTCTTGCATTTTTCCGATATCATGATATAAAGCACCTGTTTTGACGAGCAAACTGTCTGCGCCAATTTTTTCTGCAGCATGTTCTGCTAGGTTTGCCACCTGCAAAGAGTGTTGAAACGTACCAGGAGTGTTTATGGATAGATTCTTAAGAAGGGGCTTATTGATGTCTGATAATTCTACAAGGCGCAATTCGGATAACGTTCCGTATAATCGCTCAAATAGAAGAATGAAGGGGAGGGCAAGAAAGCTTAGAAAGGCTTGGATTCCCACACTAGGCAGTAACCAAAGCGCGTGAACACCAACATCGGCCAGACGCATCAAAAATAGGATCACATCAAAGCAGACGTTTAGAGCAAGCACCAGCACACTAAGCCGTAAGAAGTCAGACCAGTATCGAATGGATTTCATGCAGTATACAACCCCGACGCCAACCAACAAATGTCTAAACAGGAAACTCCATCCGTCACTGACGATAAGCGAAGATATTCCTGCCGTGGTCAAAAGTACCAAAAGCGCGGTTTCGCGATTAAAAAAGGCCAACATTAGGATTGGGGCAATGGCCAAAGGGACAATGGTTACATATTCAGGAATATAAAGCTCAGCAAATGCTACGGTCACACCAAAGAGCCCAATGAGCGAAATGGTTACTAGGCTGTGACGCAGAGCCAATGTCTTGCCTGTAGCCGCGTAACTAGTCATCGCACTCCCTCCAAGTAATACTAAAGCAATCAAGAGAAAATTTGCCAAGTTTATACGCCGCGACTCTTCGGCAGAAAGAAGGGTGTCTTTAGTTTTTACACGCAAGCTATTTATAGCTAGAATTTGTTCGGGGCCCACTTTTTTCCCCTGTGCGACCACCAAATCTCCTTTTTTATAAGCCGTTTTTATGCTATCAATCTTCTGAATTTCTTTATATACGTTCATTTTAACCCTATCTATCTCGTCTGATAGTGCTGAGATATCCAGGGTTGACAAGGGGTGTTGGGGCAGCGCCTTTTGAAACAAATCGACAGCCCAGGGAGCACTGGCACTAAGAGATTTCCAATCGGGAACGTCGTGGAGTATTTCCACTGAGTATAGGTCAGATATATCCTCCAACAAGGCGGTATTAAGCAATTGTTGTCGGGAATACACTTTGGAGTCATACATAAATGAAAAGTCACCATCTAAGATTGCGCTCTCATTTAGAACCATATGGTTTTCGTAGAAAGATTTGATATAATACTTTCCTATGGTTACCATGCGCGAGTGGTCAGATGTTTGAAACTCGTCGTTCTCCTCCAGTACTCTTTGGTTTCGTTTTCTAATGCTGTCAGCTTCCCTTGAGGTATCGGCGGAATCAACGGGAAGCATGAGCTTTCCCAAATACTCTCTTTTCTTTTTTGCAAATAACGTATCAAAGGCATTTACAAACTCCATATGTTGTTGTGCTATCACCTTGCTAGTGTCATCAAAAGAGAGAGGAATAATATTGGGCGTTTGCTTATAAATGTTTTTAATCTCCTGACTAATTTCAGCGGTATCTCTTAACACGTTGAAATCATACGGGGCAAGCAAATC
>Ga0163109_10001294_pt1 | contig 19887 bp, 29 predicted proteins | sample CRUFie1St13metaG_FD_108704 | JGI IMG/M metagenome (GOLD analysis project Ga0163109, IMG submission 108704) | Marine microbial communities from the Costa Rica Dome - CRUD Field 142mm St13 metaG | ecosystem: Environmental > Aquatic > Marine > Oceanic > Photic zone | place: Costa Rica: the Eastern... | reverse complement strand
TATGTAAATAACGTTGGACAATGGTGTCCCAGGCAAGCACGTCGAGCTTGCTCTTAATATGTGAGCGCCGTGGTAAAAGCGGCAAGCAGAGGAGATAAAAAATGGACGCACTCACCCTATGGATGGCTGTTGGATTCCTTTTCGCAGGATACGCGGTTATCGCAAATGATTCAGTACAAACCTTAGGTACTTGGATTGCATCAAACAACGACAAATTCAATTGGAAAGTTATGTGGGGAGCGGCATCAGCTGTTCTACTATATACACTTTGGTATGGTTGGTACACCAATGGAGGTGACATCAGCTATGGCAGGTTAAACAAGATACCCTTCCAAGAGATACAATGGTACCATGCAATGGCACCAGGATTGCTATTAATACTTACAAGGATAGGTGTGCCAGTTAGCACATCTTTTTTAGTATTAAGCGCATTTGCTAGTACGTTTGTACTAGAGAAGATGCTTATGAAATCCATGATGGGTTACGCTGTCGCGGCAGTGGCGGCATATGTAATTTGGATTGGAGTTCATAAAATACTTGACGAAGCAAAGCCAGTCAAAGAAGAACACAAGAAATGGTGGCGGATAGGTCAGTGGGTAACCACAGGCTTCCTATGGTTCACTTGGTTGTCACATGATATGGCAAACATCGCTGTGTTCTTACCTAGAGAAATACCTTGGGATCTAATGATTATGATTTCAATTGTGTTTGTTGTAGGATTAGGCTTTATGTTTCGTGAAGGCGGAGGTAAGATCCAAAAGATTGTGTTGGAGAAACACAATACAAGATATGTTAGGTCAGCAACTATCATTGACTTTGTTTATTGGCTTATCTTGTTCTTCTTCAAAGAACTAAATGATATTCCAATGTCAACAACTTGGGTGTTCGTAGGTTTACTGTGTGGACGCGAACTTGCTATGGCTACAATGACAGGCAAAGAAAAGTTCAAGACAGTATTCCCACTAGTTGGTAGAGACTTCTTTAAAATGATGATCGGCTTAGGCGCATCAGTTGGAGTTGTTCTAGCAATCCATTATGTGATTGTACCCAACGGACTTTAAGAAATTAGGTAGTGATCGACGCACTGCCTTTTCTTAACAATTTAACGTTGTTGTTTAGTAAATAACGACACATTCACCGGGTGAAACATTTTAGTTAGAGAACACCCATAACATCACGAAAGGTTAAAATAAATGAAACTAGTTAAACTATTTACAGCCATGCTAGTGGCTGTAGGTCTTATTGGTGGCGCCGCATTTGCAGGTGAACCCAAAGACAAAGTAAAAGTTGGATTTGTATATGTTGGTCCAACAGGCGATCATGGATGGACTTACAGACATGACATTGGTCGTCAACAGGTAGAAGAAGCATATGGTGACAAGGTTGAAACATTCTATATTGAAAGTGTAAATTACGGTCCAGATGCTGAACGCACATTCCGTCAAATGGCATTAAATGGTGCAGACATTATCTTTGGAACTTCGTTTGGTTACATGGATGCGATGAGAAAAGTAGCAGAAGAATTTCCAGATGTAAAGTTTGAACACGCAACAGGTTACAAAAGTAACGATACAAACTATGCAAACTACGGTTTGAGATTATACCAAGCAAGACATGTACAAGGTGTTATAGCAGGTATGATGACAAAGACAAATAAGATTTGTTACGTTGCCGCTTACCCAATCCCAGAAGTAATTAGAGAAATCAACACATACTTCTTGGGTGCAAAGAGTGTGAACCCAGATGTAGACATTGACATTGTATGGGTAATGACATGGTATGATCCAGGTAAAGAAGCTGACGCCGCCAAAGCATTGTTTAGTCAAGGATGTGATGTAATTGCACAGCACACAGACTCACCTGCTCCAATCCAGATTGCTGAACAGGAAGGACATGTAGGCTTTGGACAAGCAAGTGATCAATATCGTTTCGCTCCTAAGGCACAGTTGACAGCAACTATTGACAATTGGGGTCCTTATTATATTGAAAAGGTAGGCCAAGTGCTTGCTGGCAATTGGACACCTGGTTGTGATCCTGTTGAAGGTTGTTACTTCGGACATATGAATGATGGTAGTGTTGCAATGGCGCCATTTACTAACATGCCAGATGATGTTAAAGCAAAAGCAGAAGAAGTCAAAGCGGCTATTACTGCTGGTGAATACTTTGCATTTACAGGTCCTATCAAAGATAACACTGGAAAGCTAAGACTTAAAGAAGGTGAGATTGCTGATAGAGCCCATCTAGATAGTATGAACTACTATGTAGAAGGTATTGATGCGAAGGTACCAAATTAATGATACCAGTCATTGATTTACAATCAAATGACGTATTACAACGAATCGACGAAGCCTACACAACCGTGGGCTTCGCCGTTTTTACAAATGCGTTAGATGACACAGACAGTGCAAAAATGAATAGATGGCATACAAAGATGCAAGAGTTCTTTGCACTACCTCCAGAAACAAAAAAGCAGTATCCTTATGATCCTCAAACTAACCTAGGATACAGCATGGTAGGAGATGAAAACGTAGATCCTACTGCACCAAAAGATCTAAAAGAAAGTTTCAACTACAATAACACACGTATGCCAAACAAATTGTGGCCCGATATATCTGGCTTCTCGGCAAGTGCATTAGATAGTATCTATGTAGCAGATAGACTTACACTAAACATACTTGGTAAGTTTGACACAATACTGGATACAGGTACTACTCTTGTTGATGCACATCAACAACCCTATAACACAACAAGAGTAATACATTATCCTGCTTATGATGGTCCTATTAAAGAAAAGCAGATGCGTATTGGCGAACATAGTGACTATGGAACTATCACACTGCTATGGCAAATTAATGATGTACCAGGACTAGAAGTACAAGACCTGGAAGGTACTTGGCATCCCGTTCCTTATGCTGAAGATGGTGTTGTTGTAAACATTGGCGACTTGCTACAACGTTGGACAAACGATTATTTTAAAAGCACTAAACATAGAGTTGTAAATAGTCACTTACACCAAGAGAGATACAGCATGCCACACTTTGTTGATCCTACACCTGGCACTATTGTAAGTAATTTGCGTAAAGGTGAACAAGCGAAGTACGATCCAATCGAGTCTAAAGAATATTTGATGTGGCGATTAGCTCAAAGTTATTGACACACAACACATGAGGTGTTATATTATAGTATGATTAAAGATTGGGATGTCAAAGAAATTTGCCAAGAGATTAGAAAGATTACTCGGGCGGCTAATGACAAATATATGGACGGATTCAACACCTGGGGTTGCAAAAAAGACTTATACCAACTTCTATGGTTTGTACAAGATGAATTAGATAAATGTAGTACATACGTAGACGAAAAAGAATTTGTTAAAGTGAGAGATCAAAAACAAATGTTGAAGGCATTAGGAAAGAAATGAAGATTGGAATTGCTGGTTACGGCTTCGTTGGCAAAGCTCATGAAAAGATTTTCAAAGACACCCATGAAATTATAATATCCGATCCTGCCAAAGGACACTATGGCAATCTAAAACATGCAGATGCAATTATCATTTGTGTTAGTACTCCTCAGAAAGAAATATCAGGACACTGTGATGTGACCAATGTTGGTGATGTAATAGATGAAGCACCAGACGTACCTATCTTAATTAAAAGCACTATTTCTCCAGAAGGTTGGAGGCTTATCAAAGATTGTTGCAAGAATCAAAATATAACTTTTTCTCCTGAATTTCTACGTGCGGCACATTGGGAAGAGGATGCTACTGCGAAAAAAGATTTTTACTTTGGAGGGACGAGCGTTGGCTTTTGGAGCGACTTATTTTTGCAAGCCCTAGGTAAAATAAACATTACGCCTGCTGAGCCAGAAGAACTTATTCTAATGAAACAACTACGGAATAGTTACCTAGCACTAAAGGTAACTTTCTTTAATCAAGTTTATGATTATTGTGCAGGTGAAGGCGTAGACTTTGAAACTGTACGCAAACTTATGACACAAGATGAACGCATAGGTGATAGCCATAGCTGTGTAACACAGGAAAGAGGATTCGGTGGACACTGTTTACCTAAAGATACACTTGCAACTATTCGTAGTGCCGTTGTGAGTGCAGATACCCGAATGACACTACTAGAAGAAGCATTGGATTATAACAACTCAATCAGAAAGGATCAAACTTGAAGATGAAAATCATTACAGGAAATGCTAATCCTAAATTAGCACAAGAGATTGCCGAGCATTGCTTCGCAACTCTAGTCCCAGCGAAAGTTTCAACATTTGCTGACGGCGAATCAAGCGTAGAATTTTTAGAAAACATCCGTGGTGAAGATGTATTCATTATTCAAAGCACCGCAACACCTGTGAATGATAGTCTGATGGAATTAATGATTATGATTGATGCGGCTAGACGTTCGAGTGCAAGTCGTATCACAGCAGTCATTCCGTACTTTGGTTATGCAAGACAAGATAGAAAAAGTGCAAGTCGTACTCCGATAACTGCAAAACTTGTATGCAATCTTATTACAACAGCAGGTGCTGATAGGATTCTAACAATGGATCTACATGCTGGACAGATTCAAGGCTTCTTTGATATTCCTGTTGATGATCTTACAAGCAGAATTGTATTTGCCAAAGATATAAAACGTTCAATAGGCATTATTGATGACCCAGAAGTAGAACAAGCAGGCACGGTATTTGTTTCACCCGATGCTGGAGGAGTGGTTCGAGCAAGGAAGTTTGCTGACATGTTCAATGGTGATATTGCTATTGTAGATAAACGCAGACCAGAAGCAGGCAAATCAGAAGTTATGAATTTGATAGGAGATGTGAAAGGCAAACATGCAATACTCGTTGATGACATTGTAGACTCAGGTGGTACACTCTGTAATGCCGCCAAAGCAATTATGGATGATGGTGCATTGAGTGTAAGAGCTTATATAACTCATGGAGTATTAAGCAATGATGCCTGTCAAAGGGTAGAAAAGTCCGTATTAGATGAACTTGTTGTCACAGATAGTATCGTTGATCGTTGTCCTAAAAATTGTAAAAAAACAAGACAGGTAAGTGTTGCTCAACTATTTGGTGAAGCAATCCGTAGAGTTACCAACGAAGAGTCAGTAAGTAGCCTTTTTATGTAGGTTATCTTACAAAAGCACCTATCCTACCATGCACATCTGGATATTCAATATAATTATATCCATCTGGTGGTTGTGTACTTTGTCCTTCCCAAACAGGTATAAATTCTTCTCCGGCAAAGTCAAAGTCTTCATTATATCTGAAATGGACTTCAATCACTTTACCACCTATGTATTCGACGTTAAGCCATTCTTTATTAGAAAATTGTTGTAATTCGATAGGCAGAGGTATTTCGTCATTTACTCTTATCCACTTGTCCCATTTAATAAATGTGTCTTCACTTTTGAATCCTTCGACACAAAGCACTTGTTTACCATAGTTATAGTCTATACTAAGATGCCTGCCTTCAAACCATTCGCACCAAAAGTGTCCTACAGGTAAGTCTATTGTAGATTTTTCAATATAAATTTTTTGTGCTCCAAGTCCTAGGCCAAGCATATTTACACACGGACGTACACAGTACCAACCTGGTTGAGTGACATCTAATCCTATTGGTCCTGATTTATAGCCTAGTTTTCTTGCTAGGATAAGTTTATCCATTACCCAAAGTTCGTCTGGATTTACATTACGCCACGCAAAATCTTCTTCAGAGTCTTCAGTCCATTTGTTCAATGTGTTTTATATACTCCGCCATGCTGTGATCTGAAAAACTATCAATCTTTCCTTGTTTCCAACCCATCCAAATGCCGCGACATTTATCTTTGAATCTTTGCCACCCTGTAGGGTTTCTATAATTGCCATAGGCATTTAGATAATGTTCTGTGCCACAATGTCTGTACCCCATTATCCATAACGGTACTGTTGTTACAATGTCATTGTTGTTTTTCCATCTGTGATGTACAGTGCCGAAACTCTTGACATACTTGGGCCAACCTACTCTTGGTGAACCATATGTATATAATTCAATCGGATTATTTAAATCTATATTATTTTCTGCTCTATTAGCAATAATAGTTGCCATTGCACCACCTAATGAATGTCCACATACCCAAAGGTTCTTTGTAACATTTGTTTTACGACTGATGTCTTCTTCTATCATTGGCCATAAATCGTCTACTTCTGTCTTAAAACCTTTGTGTACTCTACTTATTGTTTCTGCCATAACAGGCACAGCATTAAGATCCGCTTTGATATCGTTGAACTCATTTGGTTGCGTTCCTCGACAAGCAATAACTAAATCTGTCTTATTCATAAAACGATATGCTTGTGCTCCATCCTTTTGGTAAAATTCAGTGGTAGTAAAGCCTAATGATCTGGCTTGACTTTTAGCGTCTTTGACATTACTATAGGCAATACTAGCTAATTTTGCAAATAGTAAGGACTTTTCTTTGAAATTCATATCGTTTATTGACATGGTGCCCTCCTTCATCTATTACAATCATATTTATTTCTACGCTAAATAGTTATACGGAGCAAAGTCATGAAAAAACGTACAAGATCTATACTAGAAGAATTAAATGAATTAGGCCGTAATCATGGTAATGATCGTTTAATTGAAACCACAGCAAACAATTTGATTGAAAGCAGTATTAACCTTATCAATCGAATAGGTAGTACCTACGACGAAGATACCGCAGGTGATTTAGAACGTAGATTTATTAATGCTATAAAGAGTGGCGATCCACGTAAATTCAAGCGTGGCATGAAAAAAGTTATTGAGAGTAAAAATAATGATACTGAATGAAGGCGGCAATGTTTTTAAGAAAGTAGAAGGAGAAGAGGTAATACCTCTCACCCAAAGAATTGCTACTCCTGATATAAAACCTACCATAGAATGGATGAATGCAACTTTTGGATTTAGTTTCGTAGACGAAGACATGCTTGGAACTACAGGAAAAAAATCTAAAGAAGACGGTACGTTTGAAGAAAATAGTTCAGGTGATATAGATCTTAATGTTGATACAAATGCATTACCAAAAGAAGAAATAATTGCAAAACTTACGTCTTGGTGTCAAAAGCAAGGAATACCTGATCTTGAAATAATGAACAAAGGCAGAACTTTCACAGCAGGTTGGGTAGCAAATGCAGGACTACAAGTTCATTTTAGAACTCCTATAAGAGGTGATGTGAAGAACGGATTTTGTCAAACAGACTTTATGCTTACTGATAATCCCAATTTGCAAAGGGGTGCAAAAAGAGGAGGCACCGAAAATTATACTGGCGCCGACAGAGCTGTTTTATTGGCAAGCCTAGCGAGAGGTAGAGGATATAAGTTTAGTCCTACTAAAGGCGTAGTAGATCCTAACAATGGTGATCAAGTGGTTGCTAACGACTGGAATGAAATAGCAAAGGTTTTGCTAGGACCAAATGCTACAGAGCCTGATACACATACAGTAGAAAGTATGCTTGCCGCTATCAAAGGAGAGCCAAACTTTCAAGAACTAATTGCACCATGGCTTGAAGCAATGGAAAAGCAAGGTAAAGGATTACCTTTTGAAAGCCTAGAAGATAAACAACTAGGAAGAATAAAAGAATTAAGTGGAATGTTGCTGAACAGCGTTAAGATGTACTCATGAGATATAGTGAAATTAAACTTGTTGAATCTAAGATTTTATTGAATGAAGGTGCTCGTATTGATCACGCAGAGGATATCATCTTCTGGGAAGGTTCCAAAGGAGCTGTGCGTGCCTTAAATTCATTAAAGGCTACAGAAGAAGGAGGGCACGGCAATGTCACGATTAAATGGGATGGATCTCCCGCAATCATTTTTGGGCGCGATGAGAATGGAAAATTCGTACTCACCGACAAATCAGGATTTGGAGCAAAAGGATACGATGGAAGAGCAACAGACGGCCCTGCTTTATTCAAAATGCTTATGGCCCGCCCCGGCGCACGTAACCCAGACAAAGAAAAAGCAGAAGGATACGCCAGATTTGCAACAAACATGAAAGATATCTTTGACGAATATGACAAAGCTACTCCAAAAAACTTCAGAGGATATCTCAAAGGTGATCTACTGTATTTTAATACACCAGAGATAAAAGACAACCATTACATTTTTACACCTAATATTGTTTCTTATGAAGTTAATGTGACAAGTGAACTAGGTAGAAAGATAGGACAAAGCAAGAGTGGTATAGTAGTTCATAGAATGGTCAACGATCAAGGAGCTGAAGGACCAGTGCCTGCAAACTTTCAATTACAAGGCACCGAAGTTCTATTGTTCCCTACTGTAAGTATGCAAGAACCACCTGCTATAGACGACGAAGATATTAATAACATGAAGGCAATGGTTGCAAGAAATGCAGGGCTAATTGATAGAATGCTAAATGTATCTACCCTTACGCAATTGAAAATTAAAGATTTGCCAACAGTATTTTATAACTATACTAATAGTAAAGTAGATACAGGACTGGAAGACCTAGGCGTAGATTTTATACAATGGTTGAATGCAAGTAAAGCAAGTGAAAACAAAAAGCGTAACATCACACAATACATTGCACAGAATGAACAAGCATTTAATGCTATGTGGACCATTGTTAATGGTATAATGAAAATCAAAGACAAAATTATTAAACAGTTTGACAGCAATGAGGCAACTGTTAAGGCACATATTGGACCGCACGGACCTGCGGCTTCTGATACACACGGTGAAGGGGGTGAAGGTTATGTACTGGCTCACCCTGAAGGTGATATTAAATTAGTACCTCGCCAATACTTCACAAGAGCAAACAGATCAGTACAGAGATAAAGGAACCAAAACTATGAAAATGAAAGACATTGTAAAAGAAGATTTCAATGATATTGACGATCTTCAATTAGGCAACGTAGGTGCAGAACTTGACAAAGATGATACAGGAGGAAAAGGTTTTGAGAAAGATGCTATGTTTGATCAACTAGGTAAAATCCTAGACAGTCAAAGCAATCCAAATCCGATAACAACTGTAAAAACTGATGATGGAGAAACTGTAGAAGTAACACCACAACAAGCAAGAACATTGAGAATGATGCTATCATCAGACAACATAAAGCCTCAAGCTAAATTAAGATTTACAAAAGAGTTGCAAATGAGCAACACATTACATGATTTTGTAGATGTAAAAGACTATCACGAGATGCCAAAAATATTCATGCAAAAATATATGTAGGTGCTAGATGCAATTTTTACAAGAACTACACGAAGCAAGGATGACAAGGAATGCCAACAATCAACGTGTCCTCACGTATACTGATTGTTGCGAACGATTATACTTGAGTGTGTTGATTATTGATTTGCTTAGAAGGTTCCCTAAGTATAAACGATCCGCACAAAACTATTGTAATTTAACTACTCGTTATCCAGGATACGGAAGTTTTAAAATAAGTGGCAGTGACTTGTATAACTTTATATACTTTGTTGATGGTGATGAGAAAGCACAGGACAAGTTAAAAGATCCAGGTGCGGCAAAAGCAATGCGTCAAAGAACATATCTTCCTACTAGTCAGCTTAATGGCTATCTCACTGCAATTGCAAATGGCAATGAACCTTCACAAAGTAACATCCTACTCAGTTTAGAAAATGCATTGCGTATTCAGAACACTGACTATAAAAATATGCGTAGAGCAATTGGGAACTTGGATACACTTACAAGAGAAGATAGAAAGAAAAATGTCACAAGACTGTTGTTTGCCACAAGAGCAAAACTGCGTTCAAGTGATATTATTGATGACTTAGAAAAACTAGCAGTAGATAAGAATTTTGAAACAGGACTTGTTGTTGATAATGAGCCTACGGTAAGTGTTCCAGATGTGCCTGTAGCGGTAGGAGATTTTGTAAACTATAGATTTCTAGTTGGTGCTAAAAACATTACATTAGCAAGAAGATCTATAGAATTAGCAGTTAGTGGTGCAAGTGTTCCTGGTAATATACTGAAAGCATATCTACCTGTAATACAAATGGTGCATGATATTGTACGTGCAGGCCCTGCTTTTATACAACAATTGCGTGTTTTGCACAAAAGAGCCCAAAAAACGCTCAAAGACTAGCTTTTTTCACCTACAGACTAAATACATTATACAAACTTCACAGAGTGTGAAGTGCTATTTAGATTAGGAGAGAAAAAATGGCAGCAACTTTTGACGTAACACCAGCTAACGGCGGTGCAAATACAGTAGGAACTCTAGAGCGCACAGCGAACATGAACGGGTTCTTAATTACAATTAACAATGGTTCAGGCGCGGCAGTAGACCTACGTGCAGTAGATGGATCACATGGATCAGTATATGACATGATCTTACGTGAAATCAATCCAGTAATGGCACATGCTACTAACGATGCAAACGGAACTATTTCTGTGATCATTGACGGTCATCACACAACTGCGGCTTCATTGCTTGCACGTATCGAAAACATCGATGGTGTTGGTAACGACTCAACAGTAGCGGCAGCAACTAGCTTCGCAGTAGCTTAATATTAGTTACATTTAATACCAAAGGGCTCAGTTTTTACTGGGCCCTTTTTTTATCTCTGTAAATACTGTATGAAATTTACACTGACAACTGTTGTTGACATCACTGAAACACGAGCTCGTAGAGGTGAAGATAAAAAACAAGTCAATCAACAAGCAAATTATAATACAATGTTTCAAACTATAGGATTACGTGTAAACGTTGATCCAATTAGTTTAGAAAGCGAGGTTGTAGATGTAAATGGTATAGGATTTGGCACAGCTATCAAAGGTAAACAACGTGTATGGACATTTAAGTTTGATAATCCATATACTGATGCATTGACAACTGACATGTTACTACAAGACTTCGATCTAGTACCTGTTATTACAGGCTTAGATGAAACAGCACACATACAAAATAATATTTTTTCAACAAACCATGAAAATGACTGTAATATAGTTTTTATAACTGAGGAAAATGATAAATAAAATTATAACGACATAACAAGGCATACACAGGCATCCATTCATTAGGCCAACGAAGAGTTTACTAATTGCCCAGAGAAAGGGTATAATGGAGAAGAGAATATGGCGCAAGCCACCGAACTAGAAAAAGAAAATTTAGAAGCCCACGTAGATCTTTGTGCCCAAAGGTACAATGTATTAGAGGGTCGCCTTTCTAAAATAGAAGAAAAAGTAGAAAAGATTCACGAGGATATCACAAGCGGTAACAAAGCTATGATGAAAGTGATGATAGGCGCCGCAGGCACTGTGGTAGCTGGACTACTTTCAACCATTGTCGTACTTTTAATTTCCTTCCAATAAAATAACTAAATAAGTATATGTTAGTAAGTGAGTTTATTCAACCTCTTGATGAAAAACAAGTATGGGGCCGTAAAGGTAGCACACTTGTTAGAAAGTATCGTTGTACGACAGGACAACGTAAGAATAGAGTTGTATCTAATCCTGCACAATGTTTTTCGCCGATCGATACTAAAAAAAGAGCAGTGATGAAAAGAACAAGAGCAAGACTAGCAGGTAAAATGGCAAGGAAAGCAAAGCGTACTAAACGCACTAATCCAGCAAGCATAAGACTAGCAAAAGGTTTGAACAGACGATGATAGTTTTTGAAATTACACAAAGAGCATATCAAAGACAACCTGGTAAAACTCCTAGTCTTAAATTTAGATGTACAAGTGGCCCAAGAAAAGGACAAGTTCGAGCAAGTCCTGCTTCTTGCAATGCTCCACTAAACATCAAAAAAAGCAATTCATTGAAAAAGACAAGACGAGGAAAAAGTTCAATCGTTGCGGCTAAAACCAAAATTACAAAACGTTCAGGTGCAGGTTCTAGGAGAGTAGCATCAATGAACAAGCCACGTAAGAGAGGTAGAAAAATATGAGTCGTAAGAAAATTGCTGTATTTGGCTGTAGCTGGTCGCAAGGTTTAAAACGTTTAGACAATTTTGATAATTGGGTCAAACACTTAGCCAAAAAACGCCCTGAACATGATTTTTATAATTTTGGATGTAGCGGAACTAGCATAGTATATCACGCTTATCTTTTAGATTCAATCACAAGAAGAGAAGATTTTGACAACATAATTTTCCAAGTAACAAGCCCTGGAAGATACACATGGTGGAAACCTCATAACTTGAATGAATTGAAAGAACGCCAAGACAACAATTATTGGGCTATGCCAAAATGGTACGGAAAAAAATATGTTGAAAAAATAACTTTCGGTGATATGGAAAAGGGTGCATTAGACAATGATAAGAAAAAACAAAAGTTTGCAACCGAATATTACAAAAGACTTAGCAGAGATCAAATGGAAATTGAATTCAAAGTATATTTAGAATTTGTCAAAGCAAGATCTGACTTAGTATTTTTCCATAGAAAAGGTTTACAAGAAGGAGATCTTAGTGTACATTCAACATTAGGAGATGATAAATTCCATAGTTTTGCATACGATGACGGCGGACATTTTGGTGTTGAAGGCAACCAATGGACAGCTAATTGGGTCAATGACCATTTGATAAAAAAGGGAGTACTGATATGAAGATTACAGAACTAGATCAACAAATGGGTGCACCAAACTCTCAGGCACCTATGAATACAGCAAATGCACCTAGTGCTAATCCACCAACAGGAAACCAACCCAATCCACAACGTGGAAATACTAATATGCCAGATGGACAAATGCAAGCACCTGACCCTCAAGCGGCGGCAAAAGCCGAAGCGGAAAAAAAGCAATCAATAGCACAACAAAGAGCGTCTTTGCAAGCTCAGATCAAATCTTTAGATGATCAAAAGAAAGCACTACAAGCACAGATGGCGGCACTTAAATGAAATTAAACGAACTATTAGATAGTTTTGAAATCTACATGACAAATGAAGAAGAAGCGGAATACTCCAAGCTCGAAGGTATGGTTCCACTTGCAAGTTTAAGTGAACGACAGCAATTCATTATAAACAACCTTATACGAAAGAGTTTGGTAAGTAAGATACAGTCAAACAAAGGTATAATGGTTGCTAAAAATGATTGATGTTAAAGTACTTAAAGACTTACAAAAACTAATAGAAGAAAACATTGATCCTAGCATGTTTCCATACTGTAAAGGAAACAGCATACGTATTGGTGGTTTTACTATTAGGAAAAGTAAAAAAGGCTATATTATATATGATTTAAAAACTCAAAGTAAAATATGTTGTACATTTTGTAAGACAGCCGCCGTTGCAATAGCAAAAAATTTAGCAAAAGGTAGGAATGTTAAAATGCAAGCCGAAGATTTAGATAAAGTTATTGAAAAAAATTTCAACGATGCACAATTTTTTGCCCACACAATGCGTATAACCAAGGACCCTATTAAAAGAGATGTAGTAGAAACAAGGTTAGATATAGCTAGATCACGTACAGAGACAGCAAAACGCTCTCTTGACTCACTCATATTCTCATAACAATGATAAATAACTATAACAAAATCTATTAGGAAGAGTAGACATGAACATTAGAGAACTTAACAAACCGATTAATTCGAAAACACTTAACGAAACACTTGCCAAGAAGTTTGGTACAAAGATAAACGTTGAGTCATTTACACTAGAGCAACTACAAGATGCTCGTAATAAGATACGCACAAAATTAAGCGATATTGAAACCAACGAAAGTTTTTCAGGATTGCCAAAAAATGAAACATACGTAAAGAACAAACTCTTCCTTGATGTTCTTAATGCGGCAATAAGTGAACGTGCTGATGTAGACGAAGGCGACGATAAAGACGAAGATGGCGACAAAGATTTCGCAGATATTCAAATTGCAAGAATGGTTAAAAGTGGTATGAGTAAAGCAGACGCTATCAAAAAAACAAAAAATAAAAAATATAATGAAGACCAAGTAGACGAGTTTGATGGTGTAGACAGTAAGAAAGATTCTGATATAAACCTAATGAAAATGGTACAGAAAAAGTTTGGTACAAAGACAGGACGTAATCTAGGAAGAATATCTGGTGATAGATATAGAACTGGTAGCGGAGACCCTGCAGATATGGATGTTGCTTTAGATGATCCAGCAGTTAAGATGATGCTAGATGCAGGAGTTTTAACTTTGAATCCATCAGCTCTACAAAAATACAAAGCGATGTATGGTGAATCTATTGTACGTGAAGGTGAAGAAGACAAAGCAGAACTTGTAATGGCGGCCAAAGATATGGTTGACAGATTAACAGGTTGGATGGAAGACACAGCAGAAATGCAGTCAGAATCAATGCTTGAACTAGCAGATGCTATCCGTGATGAAATGGGCGCACAACAAAGTGAGTCATTTACAAACACAGTCAAGCCTGCACTTGAGTCATTATATGCGGCAATGGAACAAACAAGAGTATCACTAACACAAGGTGTTGGTATGCTTACAGGCGAAGCTGAAGTTGCTGAGCCAATGGGTGATGAACCTGCGATGGAGCCAGAAGCAGAGATGGAACCAACAGTTGATGCAGAAGGTGCAACAGATGAATTTGGGGCAGCCGAAGCGGCAGCAGGCGGTGAAGATGAAGCTGGTAGAGCAAGACGCGAATCAATAAACCTATCACGCAGACTAGGCACAATACTGTCAAGCAGAAAGTAAGGATACACGATGAGGGTATCCGAAATCCTAAAAGAAGAAGAGCCAACAACACTAGCACCCAAACTTGTGCAAGTGTTAAGGACTATTATTGGTCAAGCAGATCAAAAAGGCGACAAACTCTTTTTACATTTCAATAAACCTCAACCAAACGACATACGTTCTGATTCAAAAAATATTGACTTAAACAAACTTATGCAAAATGTAGGCGGAGAACAATTTGATTATGAAACGTTCAAAGCCGCTTATGACACAGATGCTCGTGTAAAAACAATGATTGCAAACTTTAGCGAAAAAGGCATAGTGCCTAAAACTAAAGAGCAACCAGATGATACACCTCAAGGTGATACAACAGATAGCAACACTGTATCTAACATGGCTAAATCTGCAACAGATTTAGGTAATGACTTAATTTAATACTTGACTTTATTGTATTTTCTGCTATAATGTAGAGAATAGGAGATTAGTATGAGAAGTGACGAAGAAGTCATAGAACAAATCAAGCATATCTTAGAAACTAATGTTGCACCTGCTGTTGCAAGTCACGGCGGCGTGATTGATTTTGTAGATTATACAGATGGACATTTACGGTTAATACTTGGAGGTGCATGTAGCGGATGTGCAAGTAGCACCATTACTTTGAAAATGGGTGTAGAAAATATGGTAAAACATTATGTGCCAGAGGTACAAACTATTACTGCTGAAGATGATCCAAACTCAACTGTAGATCCTTATTATGTAATGGATCCTTTCATGGACCATTGGGACGAATATGATTTAGAGGATAACGATGACAAAACTTCATAGTGCATTTAATTTTCAACAATGGGTAATTGAATCAGATTTTCCTAACCATCAACAATTTGAATATTTGTTTGACGGTCTTGAAGATAATCGAGGTGCTATAAATACAGCCACCAATAAAGGCATTCAGCATTACTACACAGTAGATGAAATAGACTCGGTAGCAAATGTTGTACGACAAAGAGCAAATGAAATACTTATAGAGCAAAAAGCTCCTGTAAGAGCAGGGGATATTGATTCAGCATGGACGATAACTTACGGCCCTGGAGGCTGGCAAGCACTTCACAATCATGCATACAGATATGCCATCATAAGCACGGTGTTGTATTTCGACACAAACAAAGATGATGACACAAGTGATGGAGCATTTTATAGTATATTTTCAGAACCTAATGGAGATCAACTGGTGCAAGTTTATCCGTATTGGGCAGGTAAATTTATATTAGCAGAAGGAGCAGTGTTTCACGGAGCATATCCTACAAGTACAACTCGTAGGACTTTAGTTATAGATTTTAAACAGGAAATTAATGAGTATAATTTTAAATAAGTTTGATTATCCTACTATTGAACGTAAATCAGTAGATGGTAAACGCAAATATCTCACACCAGACGGCAATGCTGTGGCTAGTGTTACAACAATACTTGATGCAACAAAAGATAAAACACATCTTATTGAATGGCGTAAACGTGTAGGAGAACAAAAAGCACAAGAAATAACAACAGAAGCCGCAGGTGTTGGCACAAGGATGCACAAGTACCTTGAGGATTATGTTGAAACAGGTGAATGGCCTACTCCAGGTAGCAATCCTTATGCCCAGCAAGCACATATGATGGCTACGCAAATTAAAGAACAAGCTCTTGATCATGTGGATGAAATATGGGGCAGTGAGGTTGCACTATATGTTCCACAAATATATGCAGGCACAACAGACCTAGTAGGACAGTACAAGGGACAGCCTTCTATTATGGACTTCAAGCAAACAAACAAACCAAAAAAAGTTGAATGGGTGGTTGATTATTTCTTACAACTTACAGCATATGCAATAGCACATAATGACGTGTATGGAACAAACATCTGTGAAGGACATGTTTTCATGTGTAGTCGTGCTGGAGAGTACCAACAATTTGATATTTGGCCTGATGAGTTTCCAGAGTGGGAGCAAGAATGGTGGAATAGGGTACACACATATTATGAGAAACACGGATAAATATGTGTAACAGGAGAAGTAAATGGCTGTAGTTCAAATATCAAGAATTCAAGTACGAAGAGGACAAAAAAATGCTGGCACAGGTATTCCGCAACTTGCATCAGGTGAGTTTGGTTGGGCTGTAGACGCTAGAGAATTGTACATAGGAAACGGTGCAGTAAGCGAAGGCGCACCATCAGTAGGTAACACTAAAGTTTTAACACAGTTTGATAATATATTTGACTTAGCTGACACTTATACATATAGATCAGAAGACAGCTACATTAACACAGGTGGTGCTACAGGAACACCTGTCCTTAGAACTTTGCAAGATAGACTAGACGACCGTGTAAGTGTCAAAGCATTTGGTGCCACAGGTGAAACTACACAACTTGCTACAGAGAAATTACAAACAGCAATTGATCAACTTTTTATTAACGATGCGACTAAAGGATCAATAGGCAGTAGAGTTGAATTACATTTAGAAGCAGGCGAATATGTAATTGATGATACAATATACATTCCGCCCCAGGCAACAATAATAGGTGCAGGATCTGATAAAACAGTTATTAGAACAAACACTACAGGTAAACCTATGTTTAAGACTGTCAATGGATCAAGCACTCCAGGCAGTTATGCAAGTCATTCTACAACTACAACTATCAACCAGCCTCAAAATATTACTATGAAAGGCTTTACGTTAGAAACCACTGTAGACAATACATGTATGATATTAGATAGCACAAAGAATAGTGTATTTGAAGACGTAAAAGTTAAAGGTGCTTGGATATCAGGATCAGCAATTTCTTCAACTGATATTGGCATTCAACTGAATAACCTAAGCACAACAGTAGCATCAAGTAATAATACATTTATCAACTGTAGTTTTAGTAATCTAAGTTACGGCATGCAAAGTGATTGGGATATTCACAATAATAATATAAAAGATTGTGAATTCTGCGACAGTGGATATGGTATAGGCTTTGGAACAGGCCTAGTGAGCCTAGATGTTACACAAGGAAGTGGTAAAGAGCAAGGACCTAATCAAAATACAATAACTTATTGTTACTTCCATGACATTGATAAACATGCAATTTGGGCAAAGTTCGGAGTAAAGAATACATCTAGCTTTAACAAATTTGATTTGTGCGGAAATGATGGCAGTGCAGATCATGTGCCAGCAGTTAGTGTTGTTCATTTTGAACAAGTAGGCAACGTAAGTAGAGAAGATTTCTTCAGCAGAACAAGTGTATTATCATATGATGCAAACTATTGGGATAGTGCAAAATATGTACCTGAGATTGAAGGAGCAGTAGATGCTCAGTTTGGTGAGGTACATACCTTGAATACAATCACAAGAACAGGAACTGATGCAAACGGTTTAGTCCATCAAAAAAGATTTAGACTACCTGCAGAAGATAACATTGCAAGCCAAAGATACGAAATTAATTACCAGATTGCTAGTAGAAATTACACAGCATATCGCACTGGTACATTGACAATAAATGTAAACGGTATTAACAAAACAGCTACAGTGGTTGATAGTCATAATTATACAGGCACTGCGGCATATGAAGATGATATAAGTTTTACTGTCCTTATCCAGGATGTTGACGGTGATGCGACAAATGATACATTAGATGTAAACATTGGAAGTAGCATGCCAGGAGACGACTTATCGCAAATAGAATTTAAAGTGAACCTACGTAAAACAATAGTTGACGCAACAGGTGAGTAATGTTCGATAAAAAATATGAGCAACGTCTTTCGTGTTGGTCAAATTTTAGAGAAAAATTAGAGTCTAGCGACACCCCAATCCAAGACACTTTAGAGTTTTATAACAAGGCTCCTACTGTGAGTATTCATACAGATCCTTGGGATAATAATACATGGCCAACACCATGGGAGCTTGTAAAGGAGAATCAGTATTGTGACTTCTGTCGTGTGCTAGGCTTGTGCTATTCTTTACAGTTAACAGAACGTTTTTCCCGTTCGAAATTCGAGATACATATCGTTATAGACAACAAAAATTCAGCAACACACTACTTGTTGTACCTTGACGATTTAGTTGTAAACCACGCTAACGGAGAGCAATTTCATGCCAATAAACTTCCAACATTCTATGAAACCAAGAAGATTTACAGCATGGATGCCCTACAATAAATACCCAATCAAATAGATAGATAGAGGAGAGAAAATGTCAAACGGAACAATGATCATCAAACGTGATGGTACTAAAGAGCATTTGAATATAGACAAGATACACAAAGTAGTTATGCATGCCTGTGAAGGATTAGCAGGAGTTAGTGCTAGTCAAATAGAAATGAATGCAAATATACAATTTTATGATGGTATGACAACTGGTGAAATACAAGAAGTTCTTATTCGTTCCGCAAATGACCTTATTAGTTTAGATGCACCAAATTATCAATATGCCGCGGCAAGATTGTTGAGCTATGGATTATATAAAGAAGTATTTGGTGGCTTTGAACAAAAGTCTTTCAAAGAAATAATTAACCTTAATATCAAACGTGGTGTGTACGATAATGCAATACTAGATTTTTATACAGACGATGAAATCGCAAAACTAGATAGTTATATGCATCACAAGCGTGATGAAAACTTTACCTACGCAGGTTTGCGTCAGGTAGTTGACAAATATCTTTGTCAGGACAGATCATCAGGAGAAATATATGAAACTCCTCAGTTCATGTACATGATGATCGCGGCGACATTGTTTGCACAATATCCTAAAGAAGATAGAATGTATTATGTAAGGAGATACTATGACGCGACCTCGCTTTTTAAACTCAACATTCCAACGCCGGTCATGGCGGGAGTGCGTACCCCAGTCAGACAATTTGCCTCGTGTGTCCTCGTTGATTCGAATGACACGCTTGATTCCATTTTTGCCAGTGATATGTCTATTGGACGTTACACAGCGCAGAGAGCTGGCATCGGCATTAACGCAGGGCGCATCCGAGGAGTTAATTCAAAAATTAGAGGCGGTGAAGTTGCACACACAGGAATCATCCCATTCCTAAAAAAGTTTGAGGCAACTGTAAGATGTTGCACACAAAATGGTGTGCGTGGTGGATCTGCTACTACACACTTCCCGTTTTGGCATCAAGAGATTGAAGATATTCTTGTGTTAAAAAATAACAAAGGCACAGAAGATAACAGAGTGCGTAAGTTGGATTATAGTATTCAACTTAACAAAACAATGTACGAGCGTTTGCTTGGGGGCGGCGACATTACATTGTTCAGCCCCCACGACGTAC
>Ga0163109_10001293_pt1 | contig 19889 bp, 15 predicted proteins | sample CRUFie1St13metaG_FD_108704 | JGI IMG/M metagenome (GOLD analysis project Ga0163109, IMG submission 108704) | Marine microbial communities from the Costa Rica Dome - CRUD Field 142mm St13 metaG | ecosystem: Environmental > Aquatic > Marine > Oceanic > Photic zone | place: Costa Rica: the Eastern... | reverse complement strand
TTGTTTTTACACCTTTATGAATATGCTTATATTTGTCAACAGTATTATTACTATGAGCCATAACTAAAATTGATTTTTTAGGGTCAGTTTGAATCATATCTATAGTAAAATTATTCAAAAATATCTTTTCTTCAGCCTTATTTACATCCGGAAATTTATTATTTTTAAAGTATTCTTTTTTAAAAGCTAATGTACCACAAGAACAATGATTCCTACCAAAGGGACCGAATTTAAGAATTTCATTTAATTTTGTAAAATAAACGTACATAATAGACGAACCAGCCAATAGCTTATCTGAATTTTGTAATAAATCAACATAATGTGACACTTTATCGGTTGGATAAAAGTCATCATCATCCATAAAAATAATATAATTTCCAGAAGCTAGTTCACATAATTCATTTCTTTTTTGGCCTAAAGTAATATTATTAAATTTGTAGTATTTAATATTATTTTTAATAGGAATTAATTTCTCCATTAAGCAATCACCATCATCACCTATGATAAGTTCCATATTTTGTAAAGGATAATCTTGTCTAAAGAAATTTCTTAAAATATTTGATAAGAATTGTGGTCGATTTTTAGTAGGTACTATAATAGATACTTCGATCATATAATTATTTTTTATTTAAAAAATCTAATTGTTCTTTAATAATTTTGTTAAAAGTAGATTTATTTTTTGTAATAAATTTAGATAAATTCTTTTTTGCATCCTTAAATGTAAATTTTTCTGACTTCTTTCTATCTTTCTTAATACCATATTGATTAAGAAACATACCATCAATAGTTATATCAGAACCATCCGGTTTGACATCTAATTTTTTCATGGTTGAATTTAATATTTTTTCAGAATTACATTCAATTTCTATATATTCTTTCAAACCCGGATATGAATCAAACACAATTTCTTTACATCCAGGAAGTTTCCAAGTTTCACGAATTTTCTCACCATAATACCTTACTTTACAACCTAGTGAAATAAGTAAATCAAAACCACTTTGAAAATCATCTATTTCAACTTCATATTCAGTGAGAAATTTATCTTTTAAATTACTTTTGCTAGTCATTGTAATTTTTTTCCCTTCGTCTCTAATACGAACATAACTATCTTTTTTATTTCTAGGATGAGTAAATACTACAGAAGGCATTAATCTTTTAGGATTATCTAATTTAGCACCAAATTTTTTTAATTTTTTTCTAAATTCAGTAGTATCAATATTAGTAATTCTAACTTCATATTCTTTATTTGACATATATATATTAATGTAAATTAATTTTAAGGTAATTTATAAGACTAGAAATTTTATTATACTGTGAGTTAAAGTAATCGTAAAGATTAACAGATTCTAAAATTAGGTTATCAATTGTTTCAATAATATCATTATCAACAATTATTAAATTTGGAAAGTTGAATGTAAAACTATCATTATTTTGTTTAATAGTAATTATTAATTTAATTTCATCAAGAGTAATATTAATTTCATGAAAATGGTAAATAATAATATCATTAAATAGAATATATTTTAGATTTTGAATTTCATCAATATTATTTTTTTGAATAAGGATCATATTATATAAGTTAGAGTTATTAGAATTAATCATAGATAGAATATTATCATCAAAAAATTTTAATTGTTTAATATCATTCAGATAATATTTATAATACTCGATACTTTGACCTAGTTTTTTGAAAGTATCGCTTATTAAATTTAGTACCTTAATTTTATTTTCTAATAATTCATTTTTTATATTATTAGAATGATAATTAATATCATCCAATAAACAAAAGTTATCTTGGATTATATTGTTAGTTTCACAAACTGAAGTTTGCTGTTGGGCTACACAATCTGAAGTTTGCTGTGCTACACTCTCACAAGTATTTTCTTCTTCATCATTATTTAGATAATCACTGAAATTAATATTATTTATTAACATATTTATTTATATTTAAGAAAAAAAATATAAACATATAAGGAATTAATTAAATATTATTTTATGTATGAGATACTTAAGTTTAAAAAAAAATTAATTGAAGAATATCTTCTATTACAAGAGAAATATGCTAAAATTTATAACAATAAAAAAACAATTGTTTTAATGCAAGTAGGTAGTTTTCACGAAGCTTATTCTACTGAAACTAGAGGATATAATTTAAAAAAATTAAGTCAATTATTAAATACTATAGTTTCGAAGAAGAATAAGAAGATAGCGAAGGTGGATGAGGATAATCCGTATATGTTAGGATTTCCGATAGTAGCGACATCGAAGTTTGTGAAAAAGTTAGTGGACAATGGATATCATGTGATAAAGGTGGATCAGGTAACAGAGCCGCCTAATCCAAAGAGAGCGATAACAGCGGTTTATTCTCCTGGAACGTATGTGGATGATATAGATAATACCAAGTCGCGTTATATGTTATCAATTTATATGGAGGAGGTGAAGCAGGAGTTAAATAATTATATATTATGTGTAGGATTATCGTTAATAGATTTAACAGTAGGAACGAGTATAATTTACGAGACGTATGGAAGTTTAGGGGATGACAAGTATTCATTGGATGAGGTATTAAAGTTTATAAATAATTTTAATCCGAGTGAGATAATAATTAATTATAAGAATTTAGTGAATTACAATGAGGATAGTCTAACATTATATTTAGAGTTAAGGGGGAAGAATTATTTAATGTATAATTTAGAGAAGAGTGAGTTATTTAATATAAATAATCAGAACAAGATATTGAATGATATATTTAAGATTGAGTCGTTAATAACTCCGATAGAAGAATTTAATTTAGAGAAACTTGAGTATGCGAGGGTATCTTATATATTAATATTAGAGTACACAAAGAATCATAATGCTTATTTATTAGATAACTTAAAACATCCAAAATTTTATGAAAATTGTAATTACTTACATTTGGGTAATAATGCATTGAAGCAGTTAAATGTATTTAAAAACAGTGAGGACGATTCTACGTGTTTATTTGATATAATTAATTTTACAAAAACTGGTATGGGAAGGAGGTTATTAAGTTTCAATTTAAGTAATCCGATTAATAATATTAAAATATTGGAGGATAGGTATAGTAAGATTGAGTGTTTGTTAAAAAGTAAGGTTGATTTAAAGAAGGAGTTAAGTAATATTCATGATATAGAGAGGTTACATCGAAAGTTATCATTAGGTACATTAAATCCATCGGAGTTTATTTATTTGGATGATTCGTATAAAGAAATTTCTAGTTTATATAATAAATTAAAGAAGATTAAAATAGATGATTTGTTTAGTAAGGAAGTATTTAGTAGTTTAGGTAAGTTTGTGAAGAATTATAATAAGATATTTAATTTGGATGAGATTGGAAAGTATAATTTGAATGACATAAGTGGATCATTTTTTAAATTTGGTTATAGTAAGGAAATAGATTCATTACAGAAGGAGATAAATGATAAGATGGATGAATTAGAAAGTATAAGGTTATATTTTGATAATTTAATAGAGGTGAAGAAAAAAGATTATTTTAATAAGCAGGAAGATAAGTTATTAGTAGCGTTAAATTATAATGAGAATGACAAGTATCATTTATTATTAACAACAAAGAGGTCGTTAATAGTAAAGGATAAGTTAAAGAAGTTAGATAAGATAAATTTAAATGGGGTAAGTATTAGTAAGGATAGTATTAAGTTTAAGAATCAGAGTAGTTCAACAAAGTTATCATTTGAGAACATGGATGAGATAAGTAATAAGATAGTAATATTATCAGATAAGTTAAAACCAAAGATAAAGAGTAAATATATTGATACGATAAAGAACTTATATAAAGATAATATAAAATTATTAGATGAGTTAAATAAGATTGTATCAGAAATCGATTTTTTAAATAGTGGAAAACTTTGTGCGGAGAGGAATAAATTTAGCAAGCCTGATATTGTGAAAAAAGAGAAATCATTTGTAGTAGCAAAGAAATTAAGACATCCGATAATAGAGAAATTAATTAATTATGAGTATGTGCCTCATGATATAAGTTTAGATGATAATGAGTATGGTATATTATTGTATGGATTAAATGCGGCGGGCAAGTCAAGTTTAATGAAAGCTGTTGGTTTATCAGTAATATTAAGTCAAATAGGTTATTATGTGCCGTGTGAGAAGTTTAATTTTAGTCCTTATAGTTCGTTATTTACGAGGATTGTGAATACAGATAATTTGTATAAGGGTTATTCATCGTTTGCGTTAGAGTTAGTAGAGTTAAAGGCTGTGTTAAAAAGAAGTGGAAAGAATACATTAGTATTAGCGGATGAGGTGTGTAATGGTACGGAAAACAAATCAGCGTTAATAATAGTTGCAACAATGATTTTAATGTTAATGGGAAGTAATACTTCATTTATATCGGCTACACATTTGCATGAATTGATAAAATTAGATAGTGTGAAGAAGTTAAGTAAAATGGGTGTGTATCATATAAGTGTAAAATATGATAATGACAATATAGTATTTGACAGACAAATATTAAATGGAAATGGGAAGGAGGAGTATGGTTTAGATTTTGCGAAGTATTTGATAAAGGATAAATTATTTAATGAAATATCTTTAGATGTGAAGAATGAATTAGAAAATTATAAATTTAAGTTATCTAGGTACAATAGTAATTTAATAGTAGAGAAATGTGAAGTATGTAATTGTAAAGTTAATTTAGAAACTCATCATATAGAATTTCAAAAAAATACAGATAAAAATGGATTTATATTAAATGAAGAAAAGTCTCATATTCATAAGAATCATTTATCAAATTTAATAGTTTTATGTAATAAATGTCATGATATGGTTCACCTTAATTTAATTAAGTTAGAAGGATATAAAAAAAGTGTAAAAGGGAGAGAGTTAATAATAGAAAAAAATTGAAAAAAAAAATTTCAGAATATATTATTAAATTTTAATCAAGTTGTTATAATTTATGATGTTCAATAGTTTTTCAGATTTTCTAAAATGCATTCAAAATAATTATTTAGGAATATTCAAAAAAATAGATAGTGAAAATAATTTATCTAAGTTAAAAGAATATAAGAATTTTATAAATAATAACGAAGAGATAAATAACACTAAATATTACAAAATATATAACATATTATCTAGAAAAATAATAAATTTGAAAAAAGAAAATAGTAGAAAAACTAATAAGGTATATTATAATAATACATCATATTATGATAATAAAAAATCAAATACATATATAACAGGAGAAACTATGCGTTTCCCTCATCCTGTATCTTTTGACGAATTTAATGATTAAAAATTATTAAATTTGTAATAAAATTATGTAATAATAGCATTAATGTAATAATATAAATTAATATGAATCAATAATAGTAATTAAATCATTTATACTACTTCTTGAAGTAGGATCAATTTTTAAACAAGAATTAAGTATTTTAATAATTAATTTTGATAATTTATTATCTTTTTTAATTAATGATTCAATATTAATTAAATTATTTTTTTTTTTGCAATTAAGTTTATAATTTTTAAAAAATTCTTTATTTCTAGGCGATTTTTTTATCATTTGTTTTGGAAATTCTCCACATATTTCTTCTATTAAAAATAAGTGATGAAAATCTCTACTAAAATCTTTATCTTTATCTGGATCAAATAAAATTTCACCTGTATACAATTCATAAATCATACATCCAATTGACCAAATATCTATTTTTTCATTATATTTTAATCCTAGTATAACTTCTGGAGCTCTATAGTATCGTGTTTGAATTTCATCATTATCTAAATCACATATTTTCATATTTGATCCAAAATCAGTTAGTAATATTTTACAATTTTCAATATATTTATAATCAATATCGTTTATATTTTTATCATTAGATTGTGTTGAATCTGAATCTGATGTATTGGTAGTATCATCTACTGATTGATATTCAGAAGATTGATTATCAATAATATGATCCATATTTTTTAAAATATTTTTATGACAATATTTCAGAATATCAGATTTTAATTTAGTAATTTTTTTTTTATAATTAGAGCTATCAGAGTTCCATTCTTTTAATTTAAGTTGTTTATCATAATTTAATTTAAATAAATTCTTAAAATTATATTTATTATATTCTTGAATTAATTCTTCAACATATTTTGATTTCCCAGATATGAGTATATTTTCTGGTTTTAAATCAGTATGACATATATTTAATTTTGTATGTAAATCTTTAATTGAATAAAGAATAGTTTTAATTGATTTTAGTAATAATTCTTCATTTAATCCATTTTCAAATGAACCCTTTCTTATTAATGAATAAACAGATCCTGCCATTAAAGGTAATACCATACAAATATGTCTTCTACATTCAATAACTTTTTTATTATAACTTTTATTCCTTTTTTTGATTTGTTTAAATATTTTATCTTTTTTTATTATTTCAAAACCATCAATAATATTAATCATATATTTATTTTTTAGTTCTTTAATTTTACGTAAAATTCTTAATTCAAAAACTCCTTCATCATAATCTTCACAATTTTGAATTTTAATAGCATAGTAATCATTATCTGGAATTGAGTATGCTAACCATACTGAAGAGTAAGAACCATAACCAATTCTTTCAATTAGTGCGTATTTAGAATTTAATATTTCTTCTCTAAATTCTTCTCCATTGTCTCCACAATATTCTTCATCACTAGAAACGGAATAATCAGATTCACTTGAGGACATATTTAATATTAAATAAATTATACTTAAATAATTTTAAAATATTATTTTATATATATATGAAAAATTTAACTGATGATATTAAAGATTCTATAATAAAGATAGAATCTACAAATTTAGTTTATGATTTTATAGATCCATATAAAACTCCTGAACAAAATCAAAGTGTTGGAACAGGTTTTTTCATTTTAGAAAAAGGTAGTGGATATATATTAACATGTTGTCATGTGATTAAAAATACAGTAAATATAGAAATAACTATTCCATCGAAAGGGAAAAAAAAATATGAGGCGTCAATTATTTGTGTAAATGATGATTACGATTTAGCATTATTAAAAACTAGTTATAAGAACGGAAATTATTTAGATTTTTTTGATTCAGATGATTTAGTACAAGGAGATATGCTATCAGCAGTAGGTTATCCTTTAGGTCAAGAGAGAGTAAAAATAAGCAATGGTATTTTAAGTGGATATGAAAAGTATTTTTTACAAACGGATGCAGCAATTAATGAAGGTAATTCAGGAGGACCTTTAATGAAAGAAAATAAAGTAGTTGGAGTCAATGCTAAAAAAATAAAATCAATACTTGCAAATAATATAGGTTATGCTGTTCCAATAAAATTATTTATGATAATGAAAGATGATTATTTTAATAAAAAAATAATAAATAAAGTTAATTTGTTAGTAAGATTTAAAGTAACAGATGATTTAATAAAAAAATATTATAATAACACTTTTAAAGAGGGGGTTTTAATAACTAAGATAAGTGAACATTCACCTTTATATAAATCTGGTTTAAGAAAACATGATGTATTAATTGAATTTGATAATTATGTATTAAATGATTATGGAGAAATTAGTTTTAAAGGAAATAAATTTAATTTAAATGATTTTATTTATAGATATAAAAATAATCAAAAAGTTAAAATAAAATATTATAATGTTAAAGCGAATAAAATATTAGAGAACGAAATTGAACTAAAGGAGCCAGAATTTAAATTAATTAAAATAATACCATCAGTTAATTCAAATTTAATTAACTATGAAATTATATCAGGATTAGTATTTTCAGATCTTAATTTAAATCAAATTGAATTATTAGAAAGATATAATTATTATTATAGTAATGATTTTATAAACTTATTAAAATATGACTCTGACTTTAATAAATTTCATAATAAGGTTATCTTAACAAGTGTTTTAAAAGGATCATCATTTATAAATAATCATAAAATATTTTCAGGATTATTTTTAGAAAAAATAAATGATAAAGTTATAAATAATTTAAAAGAAATGAAAGAATATATGTTAAAATTAAAAAAAGATAGAGTTGAATTTTTTAAATTTGAGTTTAGTAATGATCATATAATAGTTATGAATATGAAAATAATTAAAGAAGATAATAAAAATTTAAAGAAACTTTATAAATTTAATCAATCGAAATTTATAGAAAATTTATTAAATGTATTTCAAATTGATAATAAAAAAATTAATTTAGATAGGACATTAAGAAAAGGAGATAAATTATTACAATTATTTAAAATAACTTATGTAAACTAAATGAAAACAATATTTAAAAGAATAAATATATATTTAATAAATGAGATTTTATAAAGATAAAGTTCCAGAAGTAGATGATATTGTTATTTGTACTGTAAAAGATATAATAGAAGAATCAATATATGTAAATTTAGTTGAATATAATATAGATGGTATGGTACAATTATCTAATGCTTCATCAAGGAGAAAACGAAGATCAGTATGTTTATTAAAAAAGGATAAACAATATCCATTATTAGTTATAGCAGTTGATAAAGAAAAGGGTTATGTGGATTTATCAACAAGATTTTTATCAGATGATGATAAGAATAATGCGAATAATAAATTTATTAAATATGGTAAAGTTTTAAAAATATTTAATAGATTTATGAATAGTAAATTCAAAAATTTTACTGAAGATGAGTATTTTGATTTTGCGTTAAAAACAATATGGACAATTAAAAAAGATGAATGTTATGATAAATTAATTAATTATTATTATAATAATTGTGAATTAGATTTGAATTTAAATGATGATGATAAAGATTTATTTAAAGAATCAATTAAACATTTTTGTGGTGATTTTAAGATAAGAAGTGAACTTAAATTTTTACTAAGAAATCCTTTTTTTGGTGGTGTAAATATGATAAAGGATAAATTAGAGGATATCAGTAATAATTTTGATGTAAATGTAAAAATAGATAATGTTCCAAATTATAAAATTTTAATAGAGAGTGATAATAAATCGGATAATGAGAATAAGTTAGAGAAAATCAGCAAATATTTAAATAAGAGTAAAGATAGAATTATATATGAAGAAATCAGTATAAGTAGTATAGTAACTAATTTATAATTTCAGATAATATAGATTTACTTCGAATTCTATTAAGTCTAGAGAAAATAGATTGATCATAATCATAATTTTGAGTGTAGAAGTCATAATTGTTATAATTAAATTCTATAATATTTTTACTAATTAGGTAGTTATTTGGGAAAAAGTCATAATGGCAATTATATATATTATTAGGTAAGCTTTTATTAAAATATTTAATATCGATAGGGTTATCTTTAATAATTTTGAGAAATAAATTTTTATATGATATTTGTTTTGTATTATAAAAAATATTATAGTGTAAAGTTTTAGTATCGATTATTTTGTCAAAAAAATCATATATTTCAATTTTATTATATAAGTTAAAATTATCAAGTTGTATATTATTAATAATGTTATAAATAATTTTATTAATTTTAATATTTTGGAATATTGGATTTTTTGTTGTAGTTACTGAGTTAAGAGATATAAATTCTGGAAATATTTTAACTTTATCTATATTAAATATATATGCAATACATGATATGATAAGTTTTGTATCTGGATGTGGTTTAATTTTAATATATTTTCCAGGATAGTTAACAACAATAATATCACCTAATTCAATAAAACAGTCTAAATCATTTTCTTTATTGAAAGAGAATAAAATAAAACCTTTATTTATTTTAAAGTAATGAAATTTAGAGTATATTTTTGTAGAGTCATAATTATAGAAGTAAAACTTTTTTTTCAAATTATTTGGAAAAATAAAATTACAAGATTTATTAATATAAAAGTAATTTTTAATTATATTTATTGCTTTTTCTTCCCCAGTTTCATAATCTAAGTTAATATTCATAATATTTATATCTGGTATTTTTTTTATTTCATATTTTGGTATTGTAAGTTTATTAGAAATACCAACAATTTCTAATTCATATCTTTTTAAAATTTTAGATGAAAATTTTTCTTTATTATCAAATAAATAGAAATCAACATCATTATCAATATTTTTAAGTTTAAATTTAACACCAGGTTTAATAACTATTTCTTTTTCATCATAAAAAGCAGAATCATTTTCTATAGAAAGAAAAATACCATCAATATTTTTGGGTAAAGTTATTTTTAAAATAATGTAACCAAAGTCATTAATATTAATACTTGGTTTTCTAGTACAACTTATAAATGATTCGTTTTCATAATAATCACCAACTTTAGTTAAATTAAGAAATGAATCTTCAGAAATAAATCTGAAAATTAATTTTTCATAATCTATTTTTTTAGTTTTGGAAATTAGATTGTAAAGTTTATTTATTTGTTGTTCTATATTTTCATCATAATAGTTGAAGTTTCCTCTCAGATAATCATTTATTAAAGAAGATCCATAAACAGAAAAAAAATTAATAATAGAATTCATATTTTCTTGATTAATAAGTTTTATGTGATCAACTAATATTTTTTCAGTGAAAAACAGACTTTTAATTTTATCATATATAATTTTTAAATTTTTAGTATATGGTAAATCTTTAGATTTAAGCAATCCTAAATTAAGAGCAGTATTAATAATTGCACTTTTTTTTAAGTAAGGTTTAACTTCTAAATTTTTAATGAATGCAGGATTTCTGAAGTAGCTAATATCTGCTCCAATTTCTTCTGAGTCGTAATAGATAAATTTAAGAAAAGTTTCATGAATAATATCAAAATCAAATAATTTTAGTTTATCATCAAGATGAGTGATATTATTTATTTTAAGAAAGTCTATAAGATCATTATTAATTATTCTATAATGATTTTGTTTGATAGCTTTGTATACAAAATCTTTTTCAACAAATTTAATTGATTCATCAAGAAGATCAAATAATGGAATATATTGTTTATCATTTGAAAATAAATTAATAAATTTTTTATCAATTTTACTTTTAATAATGTAAGTATCATTAATAATATTTTTTTTAGTTTCTATATCTAAATTATTAATTTTTATATTTTTTTTATTTTTAGTATCATATAATAAAATATTCATTATATAATATTAAATATAAAAAATTAATTAATAGAGAATTCATCGTCATCACAACAATAATTATTAGGAATAACATTATTGTTTTGAATACTTTTTAATGGAATCCAATTTTGATTATAAAAAATAAATTCTACAAAGTTATTTTGTTGTATAATTATGTTATTAATGTATACAGGAGATGTAGTAAAATTTATAATTTTAATAATAGATCCATTTAAAAACATTGATGATTCATCATTATTGATTTTATAATTAGAGATAGAAAATTTACAATTTTTACTATCAGTAATAATAATAATAGATTTATTAGGAAATATATATTCATTAGTAAGTTCGTTAAGATTAATAGTTTGATATTTTAATACTGTAATACCATCTAAAATAATACCATCATCATTAACTTTTAAATTATTGAATGTATTATTAAGATTAAGTATATCAAAGTTAAGGGTAATAATACTTTCTTGTGTGTTAGTATTAATCATAAATTGATTATTATAATTTTTAGATATAGCTAAATCATTATTAATAGATATTGAATTAAATTCGGTTTGTTTAGAGAAGATATAGTCTGTAATAATTTTTTTTGAGTAAATTGTTACTTTATTATCACAATTACCTATAAGACTAGTATCATCAATTGGTAATATTGAGTTAAATTTGATAATATTTGATAATATTGAGTCTGAACTATGTTGATAAGAGATTAAATTTTGTACATTAATATTATTTGATACAATATCAACTTTATTATCATCATCACCAATAGTAGAATTAGAATCTGTAGGTATAATTTTTATAAAATTGATAGTATCAGATTGTATATTATTAGAAATTAAATTATTTAGATTTAGAATATCTATGTTAAAATTATCAGTTATATTTATAGATTTAAAGTATGCATTGTCGGAACATATAGAATTACAATGTATAGTTTTTTTACAACCGATTCCTCCATTAACAGTTAAAGATCCAGAATTATTATCATAAGAGTCAGAATTAGATATAATTTTTAGTGAGTTAAATGCATAATCTTGGTTATGATTCATATATATAATTTAGATAAGTTTATTAATTGTAATTAATTTATATTTTATATATATTTATGGGAGGAGGATTAATCCAATTAGTAGCGACAGGTGAACAAGATAATTTTTTAACAGCTAATCCTGAAATTACATTTTTTAAATCAGTATATAAACGTCATAGTAATTTTTCAATGGAAACAAAGTATCAAGTATTTTCAAGTGGTGTTTCTTTTGGTTCACTTAATTCAATTAATATTAGTAAAGATGGAGATTTAATATCTGATATGAGTCTTCATGTTAGAGTAGGTAGTTTAAATAAAAAAACAAAAAATAATGTTTGTGTAAAAGATTTAAATTTAAATTGTCCTTGTAATAAATGTCATACAGGCACAATTTTTTCTTGGGTAAATTCATTAGGACATGCAATATTTGAATATATAGAAATTGAAATTGGTGGTTATAAGATAGATAAGCAATATGGAGAGTGGTTAGAAATATGGTCAGAATTGACTTTAAATCAAGAAAAAAGACAAGGTTACAATGAATTAATAGCAAAAAAAGATTATTCAGGTTATAGTGTTAATTCATTTAATGATGAGTTAGATTTGTTAATACCTTTAAATTTTTGGTTTTGTAAAAATATAGGATTAGCGATACCAATTATTGCAATATCAAATCACGATATAAAGGTAAATATTAAATGGAGGAATTTTGATCAATTATGGATTTGTAATAAAAAAGATATTGAACCAATAATGCCAAGTATTAATGCAGAATTATTAATTGATTTTGTATATTTAGATTTAAATGAAAGGAAAAAATTTTCCCAAAAAAATCATTTTTATTTAATTGAACAAATTCAGTCTAATGGTGATTATTATTTTCAAAAATCAAATAAAAATCCTATTATTAAATTAAATTTTTTTCATCCAGTTAAAGAATTAGTTTGGGCTATTCAAAGATCTGATTGTTTAGTAAGATCTGAAGATAATGATGAAGATTTTACTTATGGTAATGATTGGTTTAATTTTTCAAATGAAAAAAATTTTTCATCTTCAGGTGTTGTGGACATATTTGATACAGCTGTATTACAACTAAATGGTACTGATAGATTTTTTCCATTACCAGCAAAATATTTCAGATTAATGCAACCATTAAGATATCATACAAAAATACCAAGTAACTTCGTTTATACATATAGCTTTGCATTGAAACCAGAAGAAATTCAACCATCTGGTTCATGTAATTTTAGTTGTTTTGATAATGCAAGACTATTATTAAATATGAATAATAAACAAATTAAATCAGATTATATAATAAAAATTTATGCAGTTAATTATAATGTACTAATAATTACTAAAGGAATGGTTGGATTAGGTTTTTCTTGTTAAATTAGTAATTTAATTATATTAATAATTTACTTAATCAAAAATTTCTAATTCATCTAAAGACCATATTTCATATCTTCCATCAGGCATAGGTCTTTTTATTTTATAAGGTAATCTTTTGTATTCTAATTCTAATTTACTTATATCACCAGCACTTTTAGCATTATTACTAATTACATAAATATCAGATCCATCTGATATTTGTTTTGTTCTTGTTCCTAATAATAAAACTTTTTCATATTTTGTTAAATAAGGACTAGAAATTCTTTCTTCATCTGGTACTCTTTTATTTAAATTCAATTCTTTTTCAGGATCAATTTCATCAAAGATAATATTTTCATCAATTTCTGTATTTTCATTATTTTCAATATCAGTTAATTCGTCAATTGAATTTTCATCATCAGAATTAATTTCAGAATCAATTTCATTCTCTGATTCTGAATCGATTTCATTATCTATTTCGATTTCTTTAGAAGACATTTTTATATATATATAATTTTATATTTAAATATTTTAAAAATTCAATTTTAAGGACTCCATTTTTGAGAACATGTAGTACATATATAAATTAATTTATATGATTTAGGATCAGGTCTAAAGAAGATTGCTTCTTTATCATTTTTTTTTTTAGAGGTACATTTTTTATTAGGACAAATAAAATCTTTTGTTCTAGGTAATGTTGAGTCTAAAATAATATTATTATCACTAGGTAAATGAATATTATTATTATTATTATAGGATGATGTAAATAAAACTTTACCATTTTCTAAAGGTTCAATATAATTACAATTATTACAAAAGAAATATATATTATTTGTATTATTAATTTTATTAAAATTATTTAATACATTTTTTTTATTAACTTCATTTAATTTAATGAAAGTTTTATTTTTTTCTAATTCGTTTAATTTAAATTTGATTTTATAATTAAAATCTAAATTACTTACATTATCAAATAATTCAATAAATTCTTCAACATTATTTATTTCTTGTAATATATTACTGGATATTTTATTACAAATATCTAACATAAAATTACATTTAGGACAAAAGTACATCTTTTATATAATATAAATATAATTATTTAAATATATTTATATTTCAATTTATTTATATAATTTTCAAATTTGGACTTTCATCTTCTGTGTCGCTATCATCTGTATCTATTTTTTGTTTTTCACTTTCTTTTAATTTATGACCTTTCCATCCTACAGCACCCATTTTACCTAATTTACTTTCTAAATTTTCTTTAAAGTCTAATTTTTTTGGTATACCTCTTTCAGAATGTGATTCTTTATACCAAGATTTAAAATCAAGATATAAGGTAGTAACATTAACTTTATCTTTTTTATTACCAGTATAAATTATATGTTCATTAATGTACTCTAAGAAAATATCACTTTTTTTCTGATATTCATTTGTAAATTGTTTTACTTTTAATGGTTCTTTCAAACCATTTACTTTGAATCTTTTAATATATCTCTGAACTAGTAAATACAAAAACGCTTCTTTCCATGTTTCCATTTTATTTTTTAGATCTCTATCTTTTTTTCTTTCTAATGGTTCTTCTGGATTTGGATTATTTACAAATTTCATTTCAAATGGAGCAACTCTTAATCTTCTCCATGTTCCGCCATCATTTGAAGGAATAAATGGTAATTTGTTACAAGTAAGAATTGTTTTAAACTGAGGATAAAATTCAATAGGTTCTTTAAATAAAGCCCTAGCACTAATTTTATCATTACCAGTAAGTTCTTTCATATGACCAACATGAATTTTATCGTCATTCTCAGGTTCTTGAAATACAAGAAATCGTTTACCTTTGCAATTTGCCATTTCAGGTGAAGCTGCATTAGATGCAGCTCTTTTATTAACTAATAATGTAATACTAATTGTGGAAGCATAATCACCCATAATTGATTGAAATAAACCAATTGATAATGATTTACCATTTCCTCCGGATCCAGTCCATATATGAAATAGTTCATCAGGAGAATGTCCTATTAAACAACTTGAAAAGTAATCTAAAATATAATCACACATATCATTTTCAGGTTGTATATCATCAAAGAATTTATTAATTTCCATAATTTTAGGATCATTACTAGAGAATTCTTGATAATTAATATTGGTACTAAGAGACAAATAATCATCAGGATAACCTTCTCTAAATATACAATTTTTAAAATCAAAAACACCATTTTTGCATCCAAGCAAGTATCTATTTTCATCTAATTTATTAAAAAACTCTTCGTCATAAAATCTATGTTTTAATTCATCAATAACTTCTTTTTTAAATTTAGCTGTTGTTAATTTTTCAGATAATTTAAGTGCTGCTTCTCTACGTAATTCAATTAATTTTTTCTCATCACCTTGTAACTGTTGGCATCTATAATACAAAGAATCAGATAATTTTTTATATTTTATAGGATATTCATCATTTAACATTAACATTATAGTTGTAGCAGAATCAATTGATTGCCATCTACTATTCTTAAATTCATACCATAATGAATGTTTAATAGATGCACAAATGAATTTACCTTTGTTTAAATGATAAAATGCACGAGCAACATCTCCTGATGTTCCGACTAACGATCTACTAATTATTTTTTGTTCTGCTAAATCTTCTAACTTTTTAGATTCTTCTGGATTATCTTCGTTAGCCCATCTTATAAGAGAACCCAAACCAACACCTCTTGTACCTTCATTTCTCATTTTATCCCATCTTTTTTCACAATCACCATTAATAAATTTTGGACTTTTTTGACTAAATTCGATAAATTCGTCTAATAATAAATCATCTATGTTATATAAAGCCCATCCAACTTCAATCCAAGTTTGATAATTATCAGCACGTTCATCAGATAATAATTTAATTAATTTTTGTGCATATTCAATTTCTTCTTCTGTATATTCTCTACTTTTTTTTCTAGTTTTAACAATATTATTTTTTTTAATGTTTAAATTTTGTATTTTTTCTTCAATTTGATTTATGTTACTATCAGAGTTATATTGAGTTAGGTCTTCTTTACCAAATCGCCTTATACTAAAAATATTTAATAGATCTTCTAAGTTATTATTTTTTTTAAATGAATTGATATTTATAAAATTTTGATTTTTATCAATAATATAAGTAAGTAAATAAGGATCTCTTTTTGGTTTACTACAACCGTACATTAACCACCCATTTTTTTCAATTATTGCTTCATCAAAAATATCTTCATATTTATTTTTATAATTTAAATTTTTGAAATAATCATTTTCTTTAAAGTCTTGCACAACATCTAAACGAATTAAATATTGCAATTCATTTGAGACACATATATTAGGAAATATACCGTGAAAACCATCTTTATATAAATTTCCACTTGTACAATTTGGATTTTTCTTTTCAGTTATAAAACATTCGTTTTCAATATCACTAATATTTAAATATTTATTGATGTATTTGTTATAAACTTCCACTGTTTTTTTTATGTCATTTTCATTATATATTCTTGTTGATGATTCTGATTCATATTTTATATCAATATCAAATAATAATGGTCCTTGACTTCTGTGTTTTTCTAGTAAATGTAAACATGCTTTCTCGTTCTCTATAGCACGTTTCATTAATGTATGAAGTCTTGATCTTTTTGAGACATTTATATTATAACACCCTACTGGAGTTCCCATTGATATATGAGTTGATGTTTGATCTCGCTTTACCTTACATTTATCTAATAAGTCAAATAGCTTCTTAGTGTATTTTCCAACAGGCATACTATAACAAATATTTATTTTTTAATGTTAAAGCAAATTTAAAAAAAAATGGATAAGTTAATATTTAAAAACTAAATATATATATATTTATTATAGAAAATGTCATTAAATAAAAAATCAATAACAGTTAAGAGAATTTTATCTGATATAAAAGAAATTAAGAGCACTTATAATCCAAAAATTTTTATTTGTTTTGATGAAAAAAATATTAAGCAAATTAAAGCATTAATAATAGGTCCTCATGATACTCCTTATGAAGATGGATTTTTCTTCTTCACAATTGATATACCAGATAAATATCCATTTATTCATCCGGCTGCAAAATTTGAAACAATTAATGGAAATATTAGATTTAATCCAAATTTATATGAAAAGGGTAAAGTATGTTTATCAATTATTGGTACTTGGCCAGGACCTAAATGGAGTTCTGTTCAAACTTTGAATTCATTATTAATTTCTATACAAAGTTTATTAGACGAAAATCCAATTTTAAATGAACCAAATTTTGAAAACACTAAAAAAGATGATCCAAAATCTATTGAATATAATGAGTATATAAGATTTAATACATATGAATTTGCTATATTAGGAATGTTAGAAAAAAAAGATCATTTTCCATATTTTAATAATATTATAGAAAAGTATTTTGTTGAAAATTATGAAAGATTAATGAATAAATTAAAATCATATGAACATTTAGATGGTAAAGTTATGAAAACTTTTATTTGGGGTCATTCGGTTAAAATTAATTATAAAGATTTAATAATTAAATTTAATAATTTATATGAAAAGTTGAGTAAAAATAATTATTCTTTAGTTGAAAATACTTCTGTAATATTAAAATAATTTTAATCTATTTTTACTAATTTATCATTTTTAATAATAGGATTTAATTCAATTAGTTTTTTTTTATATTCTTCTTTAAAATTATAATTACAATTATGATCTTCTGGATGATGATGTTTCATACAAAAATTTTTTTCACATTTACAGGTATTAAATAATAATACTTTTTTATTACAAAATTCGCATTTAGTTTTCATTATATTTTTATATAATAAATTTTAAATTTAGTTGTTAAAATGTTCAATTTTTTAAATCATCTATTTTACATTCATTTACTGGAGATGACATTAATATACCTGTACTATTTTCTTGAGTAAAATTATGTTTTGATTTAATTAATAATCCTCTTGTCTCGGCATTTAGTAATAATTCTAAATTACCATCTATACTTTTGATTATTAATGATCTTAATTTCTTTTCTATTAAAAATTTATTACCATTATAATTGGTATTTTTTAGTAAATGATGTTTTAGTTCTAATTTATTATTATAATTTTTTATTTCTAAACTTTCAATATCTATTATTATTTCATCATCATTGTAATTAATATAATAATATTTTGCATAAGAACCATTTCCTAAGAATTGACATTTTACATTTACTTTCAATCCTAAACCTTCTATCATATTATAAATTCCGTCGTCATGAGGTAAGTCTAATCTATTTCCACCAATGGTTAAAACATGAGGATCTTCACAAATACCAGATTGAAATTCTTGAGATGAACAACCTGAGTTCAAGTGCATATTTCTATGATATGATTGTATGTAAGTTCTAAATAATCCACTTTCTAATTCTTCTACTGCCCATCTACTAGGTTCGTAGTTATTTAATTCTTCAATTAGATATTGTCTAATTAATCCTTTTCCTTTGTATGTTAAGAAATCAAATCTTACTGATGATATAATTTCTACTTCAATTTCACTATTAATATATGTTTCACCAAATTTCATTTCCATAATAATACTATTTTGGATTATTTCTGCTTCGGTTGTTTCATTAACTTCACCATTTACTGATCTATATCTAGCTTTTTTAATTATATCATTTACATTATCTAAATTTGTTCCTATTAAATTAAAATCTATCCAATCATTTGGCTGTGGTTCAGGTACTGGTTCTGGTTCAATAACTGGTTCAGGTACTGGTTCTGGTTTAATAACTGGTTCAGGTACTGGTTCTGGTACTGGTTCAGGTTCAACAACTGGTTCTGGTTCAACAACTGGTTCAGGTACTGGTTCTGGTTCAATAACTGGTTCAGGTACTGGTTCTGGTTCAACAACTGGTTCTGGTTCAACAACTGGTTCAGGTACTGGTTCAGGTACTGGTTCTGGTTCAACAACTGGTTCTGGTACTGGTTCTGGTACTGGTTCTGGTTCAATAACTGGTTCAGGTTCAACAACTGGTTCTGGTACTGGTTCTGGTTCAACAACTTGTTCTGGTACTGGTTCTGGTTCAATAACTGGTTCAGGTACTGGTTCTGGTTCAATAACTGGTTCTGGTTCAACAACTGGTTCAGGTACTGGTTCAGGTACTGGTTCTGGTTCAACAACTGGTTCAGGTACTGGTTCTGGTACTGGTTCTGGTTCAATAACTGGTTCAGGTACTGGTTCTGGTTCAACAACTGGTTCAGGTACTGGTTCTGGTTCAATAACTGGTTCAGGTACTGGTTCTGGTTCAATAACTGGTTCAGGTACTGGTTCTGGTTCAATAACTGGTTCAGGTACTGGTTCTGGTTCAACAACTGGTTCTGGTTCAACAACTGGTTCAGGTACTGGTT
>Ga0163109_10001292_pt1 | contig 19896 bp, 25 predicted proteins | sample CRUFie1St13metaG_FD_108704 | JGI IMG/M metagenome (GOLD analysis project Ga0163109, IMG submission 108704) | Marine microbial communities from the Costa Rica Dome - CRUD Field 142mm St13 metaG | ecosystem: Environmental > Aquatic > Marine > Oceanic > Photic zone | place: Costa Rica: the Eastern... | reverse complement strand
TTGGGAATCACTAAGTGTGGTACAAAGTCTACACCAACAGCATCACAAACCTTTTCGATTGAATCTAAGTTTGCTTGTGTATCTTCCCAGACTTCTACACTTGTAATATTTGGGTGTTTCTTTAAAAGATCAAAAACAACCTTAGCCTTATATTGATTGGTTTTACCACCAGTTCTCAAGTGAACTTCATCGAAATCAAGACCTTTTCCTTTTAGGAGCTCTGCAATACGATAACGCATAGCAGCATTGCCATTGCAACGACCAGTACACATGATTGCTAAAGTATTCAAATCAGAAATTGAAACTTTAGCATCATAAACTGTACTATTAAACCAATAATCAGGACTTGGCTTTGTAGGAACAAAAGGTTCACTCAAAGATTCTGGTAAATCAAACCAAAAACCCATTTTTTTATTCAACCACCATTTCGGCGGGTCTGGACTCCTAAACAAACAATTATCAAAGTCATAAAGGTGCAAAGATAAATTATCTGCGCTTGTCTTTATATATTTTGTTGCTACTCTTGCGGACAATGTTCTCATTAACATACTCCAAAGGTAAAATATTTATACATCTTATAATAAAAGGATTATTAAATGATCGTTATTTTAGCACCCACATCTCAATTTGCTACAGACACCTTAAGACTCAATCCACCACCCGCACTTACAGTAGGAGCTGAATATGGTGCTTTTGTGCTTGAAGGAACAAAATATACGGCAGCACACCATCAACCAATGGGATCACCTTATGTTGGAAGACACATAACACCTTATGGAAGACCCGCACCATGTAATGACCAGGACATTCCCAAATTAGATGGAAATGATGTAGCGCTTATTTCACATATTGACATAGACACACTTGGTGGATTAATGAGAGCAACAGACCAATTTGAAGACAATCCTGTTTTCTGGTTTTATGCAGAACATATAGACTCCAATGGAAGACACAAAGCTAAAAAAGACCACCCATGCTGGATAATATATAACGGTATTCTTGCTTGGATTGAAGAAAACAAACCAGATACCAGTGAATTAAGAAATCACGATGTTACAGATTTCTGTTATCGAGCGTTTGATTTTATTCGTGAATCTTTAAAAGATGGACATCTAGCAACAAGAATGGGCAATGCGTACCTATACTTACAAGAAAAACTAGACGAGTCTACCTTTGTCGAACAAAGACCTTGCGGATTAATTGTTAGAAAAACACAAGGACAAAAAGTAAATCATCTTTATAGAGACGGGATTGCTATAATCACATATGATGAAAAATATAAAACAATCCGAATTTCTACTGCAAATCCAATCCCAAATTTATCCTGCAGAAGATTGGCACAGGACTGGTGGGGTGATCGAGCAGGTGGGCATGACCAGATTGCGGGTTCCGCAAAAGGTCAAATCATGTCAAAAAATCAATTCAAAGAATGTACTGAAAGATTCATTCGAGAACTTATCACGAATCTGCCATCTTAGATTAAGAAAAATAGTAAATAAGCGATTAAGCAGAAATACTATCCCAATCCCATTCACCAACCAAACCATTCGCGGAATAATCAGTCACGCTACCCTCGAAGAAGTTCTTGAAAGAATCACCAGAAACAACCCAGTCAAGCCAGGTCAATGGATTAGTCTTTTGACCAAAGATTGGTTTAAGACCTAGTTGTAAAAGCCTACGATCCGCTAAATAGCGAACATAAGTCTTAATGTCATCCGATGATAAATCATTGATTGCACCATTGTGGTCGTAAACAAGATCAATGAGTGAATCTTCAAGTTCAACCGCTTTTTCATAGTTTGTGTAGATATAAGATTTAAGTTTATCCGTCACTACACGAGGGTGTTCTTTGCAATATTCATGGAATAATTGAGTCATGCCATTCACATGAGTGGTCTCATCTCTAATCGACCATTCCACGATCTCACACATCCCTTTCATCTTTCCAAAGCGCTGGAAGTTAAGCAGCATAACAAAGGCAGAAAAAAGACTCATACCTTCATTACAAACTGATCGGGAAAGCTCAAAGGCAAGGTTTGTAATGCGACCTAAACCTTCTGGTGCTTGTGTCATAAAATCAATCTTCGCACTCATTTCCTCAAAGTCAAGAAAAGCAGAGTATTCTTTAACATCTAACCCAAGCGTATCGTTTAGCAAAGCGTATGCACGCTGGTGAGTTCCTTCACGATTTGCAAAGGATAGCAGCATATTTCTAATTTCATTGTTCTTAAATTCTTTGATGAAAATATCACAGTAGTTCCCACCAACAGCAACATCCGATTGTGTAAAGATTCGCAAAATTTGGGTAATGTGTTGCTTTTCAGATTCCGTTACTTGTCCACCTTTCCACTGGTTTACATCCTCTTGTAATTTAGCTTCCCAAGTTCCCCAGTGGATTTTTTCATGTTCTTCCGCAATGTTCATAGCCCAAGGATATTGGAAGGGCTTATATGTGGTACTAAAATCTAGTAATCCAGCCATGTTTTATACCTCTCATTGTAGGTTGAATGTAATTGATACCATTCTACAACGAGACAATATAAAAACTATTAACCAACCTTAGTCTTGATGATCGTCTTGTAATTATCCCAACTAGAACGGAATTGTCGCATGAAACTTTCAAGTGAATCATACAAGCTAGATGGGTCTAATGCACCTTCAATCTTTGGTAAATTCCAACCACCATCAAAGATCGATTGAAGAAGCAATTCAGCTCCTTGTGTTTCCCTTTCATCAGAATACATCACATAGTAATCAACAAAAGATTCACCATAGTTGAATTCAACCGAAATTTGTAAGCGGTCTTCATCTAACATCATAGACCCACAAAAATCCCAGTCTTCATCTAATGTTTCCATTACATCAAAACCAAGTTCTTTGAGGAGTTTAAGGAAAGCGCCAACCGCATAAAAAGTGTTCTGGTTATCAAGAAGATCATCACAAATCCCACGAACACCATTTCTTTTTTCAGAGATTGAGTCCTCAACAAGAGACTTTCGAGCTTTTTCTTCTAGGGTTGATTCAAACATCAATCCGTAAGTACGAAAAGAATCGTCCACATTTAAAACTTTAAGAAATTCATCAAAGTCGTATGGCATACGATCTTCAGCATCATCATCATAATCAAACATATTGTCCTCCTAGCACCTTAGCTTTTAAGGGGTGTTATATACCTAACGATTCTAAGAACACTTTTAGGACAAAAATTCTTTGATTTATTTTTTCTAAGCCTCAAAATCCCATGGCAATGAAAACTGATCTTCAGATGATTTTGGGTCTTTCCAGCCTACGGTTGCTTGAATTGAACCACGCGCGGTAATGATTTCACCTTTTTCCAGAAGCTCATTACTGTACTTTGCACCAATTCCATTAGTAGCAATAGTAATGTGTGGGTGCTTGTTCTTTACAAGACGAGCTAACTCACCTCGTGGTTCAACCAAAACAGCCATGCCTTTTTCATCTTTGGCATATCCAATAATGTCTAGTACAACAGGTCGACCAATTAAATCTTTGTATTCCGCTAATATATTAGCTTCTGGCTTTCCGTCTCTTTTAAGAGCTTTCTTATCCTTTTTATCAAAGAACTCAATAGTCATGTGGTGGGCAGCCACTTTCCAACCCATAGATTCAGGATCAAGACCTGTTTGATCCTGGAACCAATTTAAGATGTCTCGAGGGTTATCCAAAACGGCTTGTGCAAACATAACCTTAGTTGGCTTTTCTTGTGCGTTCATATATCTGCTCGCTACTCTTTTAATCATTGCATGGTTCATTTTTTTCTCTCCTTATGGTGTTTAAAGGGTGTTTAATGAAGTGCTTATATAAACGAATTATAAATGGACACCCCTTAAATTCTATAAAGTAAATTATCCTGTTCAATTAACTCTTATAGGAGATAAAGATGCGAGTATTCCCAAATCTTTTTGCAAAGAAATGTGCAGTATGTAAGACTCCAGTAGGTGAAAAGCAAGGCTTTACCTACCAACCAAACCGTGGTGGGTACACAACTATTTGTAATTCATCAGTTTGTCTTGATGCTTCACCTGCACAAGTAAAAGTAATTTTATCTACTCCAGAACGGCGTGAAATCAATACACAAGGGCAAATTTTCATGCCCTATGAAAAAGAGGCATTGCCTATCTTACGAGGTATGCCAGGCGCTAAGTTTGATCGCGCTTTAAAATGCTGGAATGTAAGTCTTGATCCAAAAGATCGTTCACGAGTAATGGATGGTGTGAAACGCCTTAACCTTAGTTTCCCACAAGGTTTTGATAGTGTACAACATAACAGCACTGTTTTAGAAGCAATTTCACGAGCTAAACAAGGTGGTGCATACCCTTATCAATTAGAAGGTGTAAAGTTTCTTGCATCACATGATAATGCCCTATTAGCTGATGATATGGGATTAGGTAAGACCTTACAAAGCCTTATGGCAATTGAATCTGGTGGACGTGCAATCGTAATTTGCCCAGCTACTTTGAAAATCAACTGGTCTAACGAGGTTGGTAAGTGGCGACCTGACCTTAGCCCAGTAATTTGTAAGGGGCGCAAGGGATTCAAGCCACCAAAGGCTAATGAAGTAGTTATAGTCAACTTTGATATTCTACCTGTAGCACTCACACCAACAGATAAATGGGGTAATGAATCAACTAATGTCCCACAAGAATGGTGTGATATATTGGCACAAACTACTTTAATTGTAGATGAAGCACATAATTGCAAGTCATACAAAGCTATTCGTAGCCAGCGAACAAAGGTTCTTTCAAACCTATGTAAAAAGTCTTGGGCAATGACTGGAACTCCTTTATTAAGCAAAGGATTTGATCTCTGGGGCGTGATTTCTACCTTTGGTATGGGTAGGACTGTATTTGGTGGTTTCAATGGATTCGTAAGGTCTATGAACGCAAATAAAAACTGCTATGGTGGATGGGAATTTGGAAAGCCAGACCCAAGTGTTCCCGAGAAATTGCGACGTGTAATGTTGCGCCGTACTAAGAATGAAGTTCTCACTAGCTTGCCACCTAAAACCTACCAAGATGTTTTAGTTGATGTGAGTAGCAAGCGCTTACTCAAATTGAGTGATCAAATGCTTGAAACTATGAAAGCTAGTGGATCAGATGAAATCCCAAACTTTAGCGAGTTCAGTCGCATAAGAGCAGAACTAGCTTTGGATCGCATTAAAGCACTTGAAGAAATGGTTGAATCATTTGAAGACGCGAATGAACCAGTGGTTGTATTCTCTGCACATCGCGCTCCTATTGAAGCAATGGCTGAGCGTCATGGTTGGGGTGTGATTTTAGGAGACACAGACCAAGATGATAGAGAAGACACAGTTATGGCGTTCCAAGCTGGTATGCTCAAAGGCATTGCTTGTACTATCAAAGCTGGTGGTGTGGGTATCACACTCACTAAAGCATCTAAGATGATCTTTGTAGACCAAGAATGGAATCCTGCTCTAAACTTACAAGCAGAAGATCGTATCTGCCGTATTGGTCAAACATCAACTAATCTGCAATACATTCGTTTAGTTTCTGATTGTGCTATGGATATGCACGTCCTAAAGCTCATTGATAAAAAGAAAGCTATGATTGAAGCAGCTATTGAAAATGAGTGCAAAGCACTTACTAGCACAACTAAAACTAAAGGTGGTGTAATTAAGCAAGAAACTCGTGAAGAACGAGACGCACGCATTGAAAAAGCAATTAAAAAAGACGCTCAAGATCGCGTATCTAGTGAGATTTCCACATGGGTTAAGTCTGTACCACCAAAAATTAGAAATACTCAAGTAGACGCTGACCTACAAGCCCAAATCATCATTGCAAGTGAAAAGCTAAGTGCAGATTGTGATGGTGCAAAAGGAGATGATGGTGTTGGATTCAACAAACCAGATTCCTATGTTATGAAAAATATCAATTGTAGTGGTTTACTCCATGATCTGGATCAACAAGAACTACTTAAGTTCACATGGTCTAAACTGCTCAAGTATCAAGGACAAGTTGGGTCTGTAGCACCTAGCTTATTTGTATAAAGGAGTGTTAAATGAAGATCATGTATTTACATGGATTAGAAGGAGATGCAAATGGTGTGAAAGGTTCATATTGTCAAACACAGTATGGAGCTATCGCACCTCAAATGCCTGCAACATTAGTATCACTAATGAAAAGTCGTAAAGGTTGCATCAATGAATGTTATCAAGTTGCGAAAGAAGCAACCAAACAACACCAACCAGACTTGATTATAGGTTCTAGTTTTGGTGGTGGAGTCACTATGGCACTTATGCAAAATGGTATTCATAAAGGAAGTGCGATTCTTTTAGCACCAGCAGGTGTTAAATATGGATTACCTACTCTAATCCCAAAAGGAAATAAGGTGGTAATTATCCATGACCCCACAGATAATATTGTTCCTTTTGAAGACAGCCTTAAGATTGCGAATTCAAATAAAGATAATCAAGGCGCGACAATTCAATTAATCAAAGCAAATGGTGGGCATAAGCTAGTTAATCTCACAACCAGTGGATTACTTGATCGTGTAGTTTTAGGTCTTAGCCTAAATTAAATCTTTAGTGGATCACCATTATCATCAAAAAGGCGCTCTACATCAAAAGTTCCGTCTTCAGATACTTTCATGCTCCATAAGTCTTGTGTAGCTTTGTGGATCAATGTCGACGCTCCACCTGCTTGACTTAAGAAGCTAGCTGAAAGATTAGGTCCACTAAGTACGATAAAGTGGTCATCAATATTTGCTACTTTCATACTTGCTACACGAAGAAAGTTTGCTGGAATACGATCAATCTTATTACGACCATCAAACTGGACAAACACTTCCCCATCAAGAGAAGTCACATCTCCAGTAGCAGTTTTAACTGAAACAACAGTGCCTTTTGTTCCAGCGCTAGGTAGTTGTCCAGGTATAACTACACCATTATTAGTATGTGCAACTACACGCATACCATCTTCAAAATTAAGTGCTTTTCTTTTAATCTTGCGTCCACGATCAGTTAAGTCTGAAATCTTAGTCTCAAGAACAGAATCCATACTTGATGTCTTTTGGAATGAACCAAATACAATGTCATCATTATCCCACATAATCATTTCTCCTAGTGTGAATAGAGTGTCTGATTATGTGGTGGATATAAAGAAACTATTAGAAGCGACCACCTTCTTCTGCTGGTGGTGTATATTTCAGATTAAGATTCTTAGCGATAATTTCAATCGCTTCAGTATTCTCTGCTAACATACGACCAGCTTCACCATAAACGCCTCTAAGAACCTCATTAAACTGAGAATCGTTAAGTGTCCACATATCACGCTCTAATTTAGCTTTTGTGGTCATTGGGTCTACATTCAATAGCTCTAAGATTACATCTATATCTAGTGATCCCTTTTGATACAAATTGAATAGCGCATCAAAAGTATCCTGGTTGTCTCGAAGACCAAGACGAGTGAAGCTAAGACTAGGATGGACAACTACTTCATCACCATCTTCATCTATTTCAACAAATCCCATTCTTCTACACATTGGCTTCAAGATGTTTTCTTCAACCATTTCCTGAAGGACTTCACGCATCAGCATATATCGTGTGTTAATAACCTCAAGGTTAATACGATCACCACTATAGCTAGATTCACCAGATAACAAAGACTCAGTTACGCCTAATCCCGCATACATTTGTCTATCTGTCATATCATATTCACCAGACAATTCTAGCAAACGGGAATCAGCGCCCATTTCTTCCCATGAAACTTGGAAGTTTGCAATAATCGAATAATCAGGGTCTTGAAGTGCTAAATCTACTTGATCCCTTAGTGCTTCTACATCTGTGGCATCCATATCTTCCGCATAAACTAAGCGAATAGGTGTCATGTGTCGTGAAGCAATGGAGGTCTGTGCTTGTCTAAGTTTATCTCGGTAAACTAAAATCCTAAGACAACGCTCAAGCATTGAATGACCTCGTGGCTCGTATTGGGATTTCTTACGCGCCATATAATATACGAAAGAACCTTGATCTGGGTCTGTATTAAGATCAATATTACGACCTTCTCGAATTGCGTCTACAACATCATCAGGCATTGAATCTACAATACGCAAAGCAGAAGGGTCATTAATAGAAGCTCGTTCAACTACATCTCTTGTTTTACTATCTGGAATGAGCTGGATAATCTTTTGATCTGTAAATGGAAAAGATTCCATGTGAACTTGTTCTGGTGGAAGGATACGAACACCAGTCCAACCTTTATAGTTCTTTTTAAGCCATTTATAAGCGCGTTCGTCTGCATCTTCATGTTCTGTCCATTCAGTAAATGCAGAACCATCTTCTTTTAAGACATTACGAGAATTATGTGTGACCTCTTTAGGTATATCTGGATTGTTATCCTCACAGAAAACAAAGACTTCCCCAAGTAAATTAAATTCATGTAGAATTTCTATAAGACGATGAAGCAATCCTACTTTCTTAGCCCATTTCTCACAAAACCTAAGAGCTTCATAAGCCATATCCCTATTTTTAGCTTTTGGTAAACCTAACCTAATTTTAGATAATGGTAATTCTGTGTGTAGGTCTATTGCTTGACCTACAAATGGATCAGTCCGATAAAAGAACCTAAAATAATTGCGTTGTTCGTCTTGGCTCTGTGGAAGTTCAAGAAAGTCAGTTGAAAGTTCAGGTGAATAAAAATTACCACCAGAACCCAACATTGAACCACCAGTAGTCATTGCAACTTTAACCCTAGATTTCATTTCCGCTGGATTTAGTTTTCGCGTAACAGCCTTTGAACGAGGATTAATCTTCCCGACTGGCTTTGCTTCTATTTCTTCGCTCATGTTGATCCTTTTTATGTTTTACAATTGCTTTAACTATTACTTTAAGTAGTTTGCAATGTTTTGGATTTCCTTCAAAGAATAATACCCAGGAACCACCCTTACGAGTATATAAATTAGATATTTTCTCAAGCAAAGAATCTTCTGGGTCACTTAATCCAAAGCTAAGTTGCAATATTCGAGCAATAACACGGTAATCTGCTCGTTTTCGTTCTCTAGGTAATGACATATCTTATACCCCCTTTGTTGTTAGAGGAAGTATAAAAAAACTATCAGGTAAGATTTGAGGTTCGAACACTAATTTAAAAGTACAATCTATCAGATGCGTTAAACACGCTCATACTTGATGATTTCATCCACAAGACCTAATTCCATACACTTTTCAGGGTTCATCCAAAGATCACGCTTTAGAAGTTGCTTAAGCTGCTTTTTCTTCACACCAGTATGTTTCAAATAAATGCTTTCTAACATTCCCATCAAAGCATCCATAGATTCCTTTTCATCTCGAAGATTTTCATAAGTTCCCCAGACTCCAGTTGAAATCTGGTGAATCAACATGAAACTATGTTCAGTTATGTGTCTCTTTGCGCCAACACATGACATAATTGTTGCTGCACTTGCCGCAGAACCTTCAACATAAGTAAAAACAGGAATGTCAGAATCGAGAATGTGACTCGCCCCAGCTAGTCCGCTAAATGCACACCCACCACCTGAATTAATGTGTAAATGAATTGCAGGTGCAGATTGGAGATTTAGATCAGTCACCATGTTAATGATTTGCTGCCCGATTGTTTTGATTGCAATACCAAGTTCCATCACAGACTTTGGAGTGACGTCTTGATAAAAATAAATATGGTTATCCGCTACAGTTAACTCACCTGTCCATTCTTTTTGATTGCGTGGTTGGGACATTCTTTCGTCTTCACTTTCGTAAATTCGTCGATTAAAAGGCGTATTAAAGTATTTCATACTCAGTCTCTCCTCTCTCTAATGATATAGAAACCCTCTAGCCAGGCTAAGACTAAAGGTCTGAGTGATTGTGTTGCTAATGGTGAAAAACATTCAGGCATTTTTCGATGCCCTAAAATACAAGCAGCTTTTTTGTAGGAAAGACAATGATCTTTTTCATCACAGTCTTTTGGTATATCAAGCAACTTTAAGCAACCTCTAGGTTCTCTTATATTTTGATTCATAAGGGGTGTGCAAAAACCACGCATTGCTTGATCTAGTATGTCTTGTGGAACTCCTGGAATAAGTCTTTCAACAGATGTACCTACAAGGTCTGAAAAAGCACCCCAATTTGAACTATCATAGGGTAAGATTTTCGCTATTTTCGGATTATTCCAATGTGGATCATTAAGGGTTAAAAAAATTAACCCATCCCTACGATACATCATTAATGAAATACCTCAATCTTTTCAATTTCCCTTAAACAAAGCTGCGCAAGGTCTTCGGTGAGAAATTTGGGATCCGTGAGAAATTCAATAACAAACGGGTGTAATGTTCCAATTAATAAGATTGGCTCATTCACATCTTTATCATTTGGTGTTGTTACAACTTGCATTTCTGGAAATATCTTTTCGATACCCATCATACGCCCAATATAAAACCAAAGTTTAATAAGCTCTTCTTTGGATTCCGTGTTTGAAACTATATTGTTAAGTATAGCTTGAAGAACTTCTACAGGATCAATTGAGTCATCCATGATACTTACCTCTCAGTATATACACTAAGAAGTCAGTATCTAAGAACTACAAAAAATCCAAATATGGCTAAACTCTTACATACCTCTTTCAAGACGAGCGATGCGATTTTCAAGTTGTCTCTTTGAAATAGGAATCCCATACCTTGATGCCATTCGACGAGTACCACCACTCATTGAAGCATCAAGTTTACGCATTAACTTCATAAGCGCTTTAATCGCATTTTTAGTACGCACCTCAATTGGGAATCTACCTGCACGACCAGTACCATTGATACGGTCCAAAGCCTTACGGATTTCATCAGCTGCGTGTGCTGAAAGTTTACCATCATTACTTAAAAGCATTGTGTATGTAGCTTCAAGTTGCCCTACCGCTTTGCGATCTACAATTCCATCTAGCTTGAAACTCGCGATAGCAGCACCAACTGCGTCGATAGTTCGTTTAAGAACATCTTGTTGGTAAGCAATGTCTTGATTTTTCCAAGGACCAGCTTCACTAGTAAGACCAATTGGGTAAGAACCATAAAGTGGTCCACGCCTTGAGTGTTCACCTTGTTTCGCATAAGCCGAAACATAGCCTTTAGCCAATTTTGAAGCGAGCTGCTTTGCAAAGAATCTTTGTCCTTTGGAAATGTCACCTTGAAAGCTCTTATCTGCGCGACGTCCTGAAGAACCAAGACGACCATAAAGAATCTCCACATCACCATTGCCTAAAAGAACCATCTCATAGAACTTACTCTTATTTTCAGTTGCGCCAATATAATAAAGCATTGCGGATTCTGCTAAATTTACATTATCACCTTCATGGTATGCACTTGATGGTTTCACACCTTGGAGAATTGCAGATCCAGCAGCTAAACGATTCATACCTGCTGCCCTTTGGTTTTCAAGTCTGGCGATTCTCATCTCAAGATTACGGATTATTTCACTTGCGGTCCTACGCATAATTATTCTCCAAGTTAAGGATTAAAGGAATCTGAAATCAAATGGTATTGTAAAAATGTTTGATTTCATCACATTCACTTTCGATTACACATTTGTCCTAGTATAAATAAACTACAAAAGGCACAAGATGAAAAAAATACTCACTATAACAGCAGATAAACAAGAAGCGATTAACAAAGAACTTGAAAATATCTTAAATGAACACCTAATGCTTACACAAATGTATTCATTTGACGGCTCAGAAAAAGATTTAAGACAAGTAGCTGAGTTTTCATCGACCTGCCTTGAACACTTAACAAATATTTTGATTAGTAATTCACATTTCACCTGGAGCTGGAAAGCATATCAAAAAGCACGCAAAGAATATGCAGAAAAACCAACACCACAAACAAAAGAAAAACTAATCACACATATCACATTCAATTTAGGGGTACACGAATCCTCGCTACACACAGGTGAAAAATGGCAGCTAATTGAAGACAAAAATGGATACTTGAAATTCAAACCCGTATACCTTAATAAATTCCATATTCGTCTTGGAATGTTAGACGATTTAAAAAAGTCTTATCCATTCGTTGAAGATGTAATATACAATCAAGATGGGTTGTATATTCAATACAATGAGGTGACAAATGACACATGACGAACTAATGACCAAATGGAATTATCTTTTTACAGATAATCAAGGAAAGTGTTCACTAAGTTATTTGGAAACACCTGAAGAATGGTATCCACTTATCAATAGATTATGTCATTTAATTGATGAATACCTTAAAAGAGAACTAGACGCTTGCCCCTTTTATGTGGTCCAGATTAAAGAAAAGTTTGGCGGATTAAGGTTCTATTATGAAGGTGGAGATAAATATGTTGAAGGATTAGTTACTATGGCCGAATCATATAGCTATGAGCTCTTGAAAAAATAAATAATCCTTTTATTGTGTAGTGGTATTATCTTCCAAACCAACACAAAATAAAAGGATTTCCGCCATGCCATTTCCACACATAAAACTAAACTCACATTCTTGCACTAAGTGTGGTGGAATCGTTCGTATTTTTTGCCCTATGGACAAGGATTCAAAACCTTGTTCACCACTTACCCACCAAATTCAGCAAAAAGATCATCCAAATCAATCTCATCCACATTTGTATCAATCTCTTGCAAAGGTGTCTTCACAAACCCATTAATTTCATCATCATTGGCTTTAATGTTTGTACCTTCAAGTGGTGTAGAGTCTTGTGGTGTTTGAGAAAGCGCAAAAGCTAACTCATCATCTACCGAAATGGATTCCCTAGAAACAGGCTTTTCTACAAGTTGCTCTGCTTGATTATCAACTTTAGCTTCAGCATTTTGCCTTTGAGTCATAAATTGATCTACAAGTGTTGCTGTGTTTACTTGTGTTGAAATAACATCAGAGTTATCAAAAGTCTTAGCGGTAAAGGTCTTTGATCCCCATCGTTGGCCTAAAGCAATTTGTTCTTGGCAAAGTTTAAGTTGATCTCTTAATCGACCTTGTAAGTCTTTAAGGTCTGTGCGCTTTGCTTTAATCACAGTCATCAAATCTTCAAGATCATGGGTTGATAAAGTAAGATCATTAATCTTTGTTTGAATATGAACCAATCGTGTTGCGGCTAAGGCTTCACGCTCTTTTTGTGATCTACCAGAACGAACATGAGGATCATTGGCAATTAATTGTGTTTGTTCAATATTATATTCAGTCTGGCGAATCAACAATTCACGCTTAAGTTTTTGAAGGTTATGGCTCACTTCCATGAAAATCTTTTCAGTAGATGAAAGGTGTCCACGAACTTCAGATACTTTATGATTCAATCTTGATGGGCCGAATTCAATAGGGTCTGCATCTAATTCCACATCCATAGCCGTTAAGCGTGCATAAATGCGATCAATGTACTCTTGTTCGATCATTTCTTATCCTTATTCATTAATAATTGACCAAAATTATTCTTCGTATGGCGAATAGCAGATTCGCATTGTGTTCCTGATAAGATACCTGCAGACCTTGCTTGTTGAAAAGCCATAATATTTGCTTCAAGACCTAATAAATGGGTTGCTACCTTTGCATCATCAAGGTTTAACCCACCTTCAATGTCATTAGGTTCACCATAATTTCCTGTTAAGGAAACAAAAATATCACCACCACCTCTAGGCATTTTTACACATCTTGAAACTTGAATTTGGGTGATCTTAGTGTTTCCTCTAACACGAACAATTTGTTCTTTTAATTCGTTTACATCTTTTACATCACTCATAGGTGAGTCTCCTTTTAAGAAAGGTTGGTTCACCTAGTGTTATATGATCTCGACCTTTTATCCCCAATTAAATCTATAACGATAATCTTTTTAAGACATACCCGTTAAGATAATTCCTTTTAGTATCTAAGGAATTATACTTTTGGTTTTCTCTCTTTACTAAGAGAAAACCTATCAAAATATCCATGATAGGATAATAGAACATACATAGTATATATGGATAATACGATGTATTGGAACACATAGTAGCATAAGATACTGTAGAACAAATATTTGAAGATGATGTAAAACATGATGAACTTGAACTTGTATGAGTTAAAGTTGTTGTAGTTAATGTAGTAAAAGTAAACTTTACTGTTTTCTTTTTCTTAGAAGTAAACCTAAGACGATACTTTGTATCTTACTTACTATTAGAGATATACATTCTCTAATAGGTTATATACTAGATAGTAAATAACATAAGTTACGATGTAAGAGACTAGACTAACTTTGTTTCCAAAGAGAACCCTTAACGGAGTGATTAAGGTAGTCCTTCTCCCAAGGAGCATATCCGTATCCTTTCGGGAAGGGATATATGTAAGCCACTGCGTATGAACATTGTTTATGTGTCGTTAGATGCGTACTAGAACTAGCTTATCCCACCTAATGGGCGTTACCCATCCCCTATCAAATGACTAGGGACTACTTCACGAATGAAGAACACAATGAACCTTATATGAAAATCTTAAGGCTGTTGTAAAGAAGAAAATCTTATAAGTGAAAAAAACACAAGAGGAGATTCAAATGCTTTTTATTCATCATGGGTCTGGAGTCGAAAGAGCGCTAGCCGACTTAATGGAAGGTAAAACACTTGTTAAGCCACCTTATAAAGACTTAAAGACAGAACAGGTCAAAGAACTTGTAAGTGTATATTCACAAATCTGGCCTCAAGAAAATCCAATCTTAGTTGCTGGACCGTTAGATGAAGCTAACCCACAAACCTTAGACATATTACTTAAAAGAATTGAAGAACCTTTTCCAGGTGCCCCAGAGTTAATTTTATGGGCAAGGGATTATGGTTCTGTGCCATCAACAATAAGATCAAGGTGTGGTGAAAAGTTTTACTATCAACCAGAACCACAACATATCTTATATAATGACGCTAGAACGATCTATAACGCCATTAAAGAAGAAAACCTAGTACAAGTGTGTGATAGCCTCAAAAAGATTGAAACAGGCCAATATCGTGATTTCTTAAATGCCTATGTAGAAGTTTTAGTTGATGAACAAGATGTTGATCTTTACGACTTAGAACTAAAAGAAATCTTAAAAAGACCACTGGTTAGAAAAGTATGTGTTTACGGATATTTCTTAGGACTTGAAAATGAAGAACGATAATGTACTGGTCTTATATGGATCATCAAAACAATGGGTCGAACTCACAGCTAGAGACATTACCCAAGAATATAGAGCAAATGGGTATGAAATTCGTGAGGTTGATTGCAGAAAAGATGATGTTGTTTCATCTTTCCACATGGGATTGTTTGACACAGACCCAATCTTTGTTGTTTTAACAAACCCCACAAAAGACCGAAAACTAGCAAAACACTTAGAAGAAATAGGTTCTTGTGAAGTCCTTATTGTTCACACTAATGATAGATTACCTAAAGCCTTAGATGGTTATCTTGTACAAAAGTACGATGAACCACAGTATGACGATGAAAAAAAAGATTGGGCTGCTGATTGGTTGCATAAATATGCACATAAATATGCAAAAAATATTGATCCTGTTTTATGTCGTGCCGTAGTGAATCGTGTTGGTGTAGATTTAGGCGCGCTTAGGTGGGAAATGGTTAAGTATGTGTATGCTTCAGGTGAAAATGAAGAAATCACACCTAAAATTGTTGGTGGTTTGATTTCCGATTTAACAGAAGCAAATTTTATTGACTTATCTACCGCAATCTTTGAGCGCAATGCGAAAGCATTTTTAAAAATGTGTTCGAAGATTGAAAAATCATCTAAGTCAGATCAAACAATGGCTGTGTGTAATGGTTTGCTACTAACCAACTGTATCAATCTCTTAGAGGTAGGTTTGAGAGTAGATGCAAAAATGAAATTAGATGGTATTGCAGAAGACTTGAACAAAAATCCTTACGCTATAAAAAATTATATTGCACCCAAAATTTATTCTTTTGGTGGGACTCCAAACTTGCGCAAGTTGCTATTAATACTTGCTAAGTGTGAAAACAATGTCGTTTCTGGTGGTCGTGATAGTTGGTTGAAATTTAAAGTTGGGGTACTTGGTCTTTTGTAGATAATAAATACTCCTTTGTATAAAGTCATATTAGGCTTGCAAAAAATATATGGGCAAGTCCTTTGACACAAAATTGAAAACTATAAATATGTAATATAGAAAGGAAAAAGGTATGGGATTCCCTTTTTCAAATCACGCATTGTCTTTGTTGAACTCGTATTATATGAAGGAAAGTGATGGAACACCCAATGGTGCGTTTAAAAGAGCTGCCTTTGCATACACCCCAAATAAAGAGCTTGCACAAAGAATTCAAAGCTATGCGGAAAAAGGTTGGTTTATGTTCTCATCTCCAATACTTTCAAATGCTGAAAGTAGTGGGATGCCAATCTCTTGTTTTTTAACTTATGTTCCAGACACTGTTGAGGGCTTGATTGAACACACGGAAGAATTAAGATGGATGTCCGTAATGGGTGGTGGTGTTGGTGGTCATTGGGATCATGTGCGATCTGTAAGTAAAAAAGCACCTGGTCCCATTCCTTTTTTAAAGACAGTTGACTCTGATATGGTTGCATATCGACAAGGACAAACTCGAAAAGGGTCTTATGCAGCATATCTGGATATTTCACACCCTGATATAATTGAATTTATGAATCTTCGTTTACCCACTGGTGGTGACACTAACCGTAAATGCTTTAACTTGAACAATGCAGTAAATGTAACAGATTCATTTATGACAGCTGTTTTAAATGGTGAAAGATGGGATTTAATTGATCCTGCAGATCAAACAGTTAGAGATAATGTAGATGCTCGTGAATTGTGGCAACGAATCCTTGAAGTTCGCTTTCGAACAGGTGAACCATATATTAACTTCATCGATGAAGCTAATAGACATTTACCACAGCCTTTAAAAGATAAAGGATTGAAAATTCACGGTAGTAATCTCTGTAATGAAATCCATCTTCCCACAAATGCGAATCGTTCAGCTGTTTGTTGTCTTTCAAGTCTTAATGTTGAAATGTTTGATGAGTGGAAAGATTCAACCATTGTTGAAGACTTAATTGAATTTTTAGATGATGTTCTCGAATATTTCATTGAACACGCACCACCACAACTTGACCGCGCTATCCAGAGTGCAAAAGCAGAAAGATCACTTGGTTTAGGAACTATGGGTTTCCATGCCTACCTACAGAAAAAAGGTTTGCCTTTTGAATCAATCTTTGCAGTTTCTGCTAACCGAAAGATTTATTCAACTATCAAAGAAAGAGCTGTAGCTTCATCTAAGCGCTTAGCTGAACTCAAAGGTGAATACCTTGATGGCATCGGTTCTGGTATGAGAAATAGCCACCTTCTTGCAATCGCACCAAATGCCAATTCTGCAATTATTCTTGATACCAGTCCAAGCATTGAACCTTGGAAGTCTAATGCCTTTACTCACAGGACACGAGCAGGATCATTCTTACAGTTCAATAAATATCTTGAAAAAGTTCTTCAAAGCAAAGAGGACATTGATCTTGATAGTGTTAGACAGAGCATCATTCTTAATCAAGGTAGTGTGCAGCATTTAGATTTCTTGACAACACTTGAAAAAGACACCTTTAAGACAGCTTTTGAAATTGATCAAATGTGGATTGTTGAACACGCATCTGTTCGCCAAGAGTGGATTTGCCAGGGTCAGTCAGTTAATTTATTTTTCCCAGCTGGTTCAGATAAGAACTATGTGAACGCTGTTCATTTGAGTGCATGGAAAAAGAAGCTCAAGGGGTTGTACTATCTTCGCACTAATGCAGGTGTGGTTGCCGATAAGGTGAGTGAGAAGATTGAGCGTAAGGCATTAAAGGACTACGAGATTGATGAGTGCATGAGCTGTCAAGGTTGATAGTTTATTTATAGCTCCTCATAAGTGATCCTTTTAACCTAATGGAGAAATCGCTATGAGAAGAAAAGCACATCAATATATTCAAGAGCTTGAAATTCGAGTCGCAAGCCTTGAAAAACAAGCATACATCAACAATCTTGGTCAGGTCATTAAGACTTCAAACAAAGCATCAAAGGAAATTGATCTTAAATCTGCAATTTCACTTGGTGAAAGTAAAATCCAAAGACAACTTGATGATATTGTTTATCAAGGTAAGAAAATTGTTGATCAATACGATGATTGGGCACAAAAAATTGAATTCGATGAACTCTATACTGGTATGGACATTGATCTTTTGGATTCCAACGGTTTTGAATGTGAAATTCAAGATGTGAGACCAGAGTATCTTGGATATAATGCGAATAAAGACTTTTTCGTTGTCGGCTATGATCTTGAAATCTATTCTGTCCAAGCGGAAGAAGCCTATGAACGACATCAGGACGCATCTAATGAATATGAAGAAGCATTAGAGGAATGGGAAAATCTTGATGAAGACGAGCAAGATATGACAGATATGCCAGAAGAAGATGATTATCCTGGAATCGATTATATGCTATCTTTCCCAAGAACGGAAGATGCTTGCGCTTATGCCATTTTCCAAATCCAACAAGGAAGAGTCATTGTGCGTGATGTTCAGCTTATTGGTGAAAAAAGATTTGAAGATTGCCACGCTAAAGTTAAGCGTAAATGTAGATTAGTTGACCTTTATGTAGGGTAAGTGGATAAAGCCTTATATAGCTTTTCCCATTGGGAAACCTTAGAATTCTCTAGTGATGATAGCATATTGAACACTTCCCAATAGCGTAAAGTGTCCTCAAAATGCAATCTCCTAGATGTTCTTTCATTTAATAGAACCTCTACCCTATGTACTAGCATTTCCTTGCGTGTAGGGTCTTCATAGGTGTCCTCAAATATATCTTTTTTAGGTTGGTATTTCCAAATCTCAAGACCATATTTAAGCTCCAAAGCGGTACAAGCCTTACCAAAGTCAAGACCTTCTTTTTCCATGACCGTAGCAATAGAATCTCGTACCTTACCACAAGCAAAACAAAACCAAGTGTTTGTTTCAGGATAAACGCGTGCGGAAGGTGCATTATCATTACCATCACCATGCAGATCACACCTAAATTGTTGTTCTCTTGTGTTCCCATGAACATCATAGTTATATGCACTAAGTACAGATAGTATTGGTATCTTTTCTTTTATTCGCTCTGCACGCTTACTCATTTAGCACCATGCCGTATAGTTTTCCTTAAGCGATAATACCTTGAATTAGGCATGACTTCTACACGGCAAGAACCGAATTTTAATTCTTGTGGTGGTTCATTTCTACCTACATAAGTAGAAACACCACGGTGTTCACAAATATGAACATTTACAATTCGATTGTTGTCATTGTAGAGCATAAAGATAGAAAAGCTAATGAAAGCGATTATACCTAGTTTTTCCATATTATTTCCTTAGTAGTGTTGTGGTGCGTGAGATTTCCTTAATCTTACAGTTTCTTCATACATTTTCCACAAAGAGAGATTTTTGATTGGCTTTTCGCCAGCATCAAAGCAAGCACTATGATAGTTGGTGATTGTGTTTAATATGTCTTGGAAATTAGTCTTATCATACATTTTCATTCTCCTAAACAGACCAACCATCATCACCAATATGGTGGTCATGTGCATTAATTCGTGCATGATATTTATAAGAATGAGGACCAATATTTCCAAGAATTTCCTTTACTTGAACCCCTTGTGGTGTTTTTTCAAAGTAAAGACCACCATAGTATTCACCGCTTGAGCTTTCATCTAACTCGATGAGTGCATAGAAACGGTTTCCATTTTCGTCTTTGATTTCACCGTTAACATAAATAGCACCACAATTAGGATGGTATTCTTCGACCAGGACTCGTTTCTTACCGCCCGCCATAAAAGTGGCTTTCTTTGATCCGAAGTTAATTTGAACCTTGTGTCCTTTAGTGTGTGTTAGCTTTGCTTTCATTTAATTCTCCTTGTGGAGTTG
>Ga0163109_10001288_pt1 | contig 19909 bp, 11 predicted proteins | sample CRUFie1St13metaG_FD_108704 | JGI IMG/M metagenome (GOLD analysis project Ga0163109, IMG submission 108704) | Marine microbial communities from the Costa Rica Dome - CRUD Field 142mm St13 metaG | ecosystem: Environmental > Aquatic > Marine > Oceanic > Photic zone | place: Costa Rica: the Eastern... | reverse complement strand
AGTAGGATCAGCGCGTTTTCTAGCACCATGGAGGCTGCGAAAAAGCCGATAGCCGTGTTTCGCTTGCCAAATAGACCACTGCACATGGGCGCGAGCTTCAGACCCAATATCGGAGCAAGAAACAGGCTTAAGCCAATTGTAAGAATATCTGATGGCTCAAGCTCCCAGTAATAGCTGTAGTAGAAGAGAGTGAGATTGGTAAACAGTCCCGACGCAGCCTTACAGACGATGTAAGCAATAAACAGGATGCGGTAATTACGGCTTACATTCAGAGTCAGCCATATGTCTTTCAGCACCGTTTTTATCTGTTTGCTCTTACTCTCGTTCTCAGCTTTATCCGGTATGTGGAGGTGTGGGATATGTTTATGCGTGCCCACGCCTGTTACCAGTATGGCAATGGCCATCACGATACTGCAGCCGATGCCATACACGACCCAGGTCTCGGGCAAATAGCGTGCGTCTTGCGTGCCATTGGCGCTGCTGTAGACGACAAAGACCCAGAGAAGGTTCCACATTGTAAGTCCGCCCCACCAGCCAAACCAAGCTCTGAACGCAATCAGGGAGCTACGCTCAACATAGTCCTGAGTCAGCTCCGGCCCCAGCGCGGTGGATGGGATTTCGTAAAGGGTAATGGTGGTTCTGATGCCAACACCCATTGCGAGCAGATACCAGAAGAGCACTTGATCAGAGGCTGCATTGGGGGGATCCCAAATCAGAAAGAAACTGAGTGATACGGGAATTATGGATCCATAAATGAATGGGTGTCTGCGGCCCCAGCGTGACTTAGTATTATCGGAAATATAGCCGATGAGTGGGTCCGAGATTGCATCGAAGATCAGCATGATCAGGATGGCCAGACCGGCTAGGTCAGGGGCGAGGCCAAAGACTTGAACATAAACAAATAATAGGAAATAGGCGAATGCGTTGTCTTTAATCCCGTAGGCAATCGAACCAAATCCGTAGAGGAATTTCGTACTAAACGGGAGCGCAGTAACGCTATGTGGCATAAGCCTGTTCTTTTGTTATTAGCTTTCTCCGAGACTACTCAGTATCTGGCGAGCGTGCAAAGGAAAGTGACAAGAACAAGCTAGGCAAAAAAAACCGGGGCAGAGCCCCGGTTTTGGTGGTCACCCTGCCCAGAGCTACACCGTTACTGCATTACCGCGGAAGATCTTCGACAGATAACGACTGTCGGACGGGGTTGGCGCGGGGACGGAGCACTGAAGTACCGCATGCACCAAACGTGTCATTTCCTCTGCCAGTTCCTGATCGTTTGATGGCTCTTCGGTATGCGCCCGACGCGTCAGCTGAACCTGGTTAATTGCGGGGACCGTCGGTAGACGCTCTCCCTCAACACCCAGGGTCACTGTAAATGCGTGTAACGAGTTCTTAACAAACAAGGCCAAAGCAAACTCTTCACGTGTCGACGCAAGCGATGTGTCAGGTGTAATCAAAACAATCTGACAATTCGGCACCAATGCAGACGTGCGCGCCACGCGGAAGTGATGCGTGAGTTGGTCATGCACTAGTTTTCGGAACTCATCGTCGCTAAGAACACGATCCCAGGGCTCATTTGCGTTAGCCGCAAGCGCATTTAGGGGTAAACGCTCAAACGGGCTGCTGACCACGACATCATATCCGCCCTGATTGCGCAGAATTTCATCTAAACTGGATTCGAGTTGATCGCCAATCGCTCGGCACTCGATATCAATCCCATCGGGGTTATCGACGCTGTGCTTCATGGCGTTAGCAGCATCTTCAGTCTTGGTGAGTACCCATAGCTTCTCTACGCTTTGAGCCAAGAATCCATTTGCAATGTTGGCGAGCTCATTTTTCATCGAGTCGCCAATCAGGACGATACGCTTACCCTGCAGTTTCGCAATTTCACTCTCGTTAGGGGGTAATAATAATTCACCTTCTGTCACCGAGCGATCGAACTTCAAGCCACCAGAGGGATGGAATGTCTCGCCACTGACGATATCGTCTGCAAGGTGGAATACTGTCGACAGGCCCACTTGCTCATCGGTTGGCATCTTATGTAGATGAAGACGGTTCAAAATGCCCGTCTCAATCTGCTCCGCTTGTTTTGATGTCTCTGCAAATTCAAAGAAGGGCGCCGGCGCATCTACGAAGGTTCCGAGGAACTGCTCACGCTGCTCATTGCTCAAAATGCCTGCGCGAACAAGCCGCGTCATGAGCTTCTCTGCGATACCCGTGTGCATAAGGTAGTTGGATGAGTTTCCAAGACCACCAGAGTCTCGAATCTTCAATACGAGGCGCGCGATTGGCTTAGGCAGTGCATCGATATCAACGCCATCCACTGCGTTACTCGCCAGGGTCATAATATCATCCGCGCTGAAACCACTCGACATACCGGTAAGAATGGCCTTGTGAACCTCATTTAAGCGCTTGTTCTCGAGGACGAGCAGTCCGCGACGGTCAAAAAGCCCGGGTGCCTCAGCAGAGCCGCGTAAGCGCGCACCGTCAACAGGGCCGGGAGCAAGCGCGTTGATCTGAATTTCTGGTCCCAGGTGTCGAGAGAGAATTTCTGCCAGCACACGCTGACCTGCCTTTGACACCGCATAATCCGCTCGGTTGGGATAGGCCACTGCCACGTATTTTTCGCCACCGAAGTAGCTCGATACGTTTAAGATAGAGCCCCTACCGCCAGCCTTCATTGCCGGGCTGAATTTTCGGATCAAGGAGTAGTTGGAGATAAGATTGGCTTCCATCGTGCGGTCCCAATCGGAGCGCGTCATATCAACAACCATTTCTTCGGCGCCTGAAATACCGGCATTGTTGATCAGGAAGTCGACTTGGCCGAGCTCCGCGACTGCGTGGTCGTGCAGTCGATCGAGTGCGTCGGGATCGCCTACGTCGATTCCGCCTAAGATGGTTACGCGGCTTTCGGGCCTTGGATAACCAATATTGCGCAACTCGTCGACAATCTCATCCCTCGCCTCTGCAAGCTTGCCCTCGCTCCGTGCGCTGAGGAGTACTCGCGCACCGGCAATCGCAAGGAAGCGCCCCAGCTGAAGACCGATACCTAGACTCCCTCCAGTAATTACGGCCGTGCGACCTTTATGCAATCCCGGCAGTACGCGCGAGATCGAGGAGGGCATTGCGCTCTTGCCCGTTGAACGCTTGATGCTGCGTGGCAACCACAAATTGATCGAATCCATCTTACGGACCCGATTCGTCAGTGTCGCTGCCCAATCGGCAGCGAAGGTCAACGCTTCCTCGTCTTCCGTGTCGTAGCGTACCATCTGGTTGGGCTGAACAGCCCACGTGAGATCACCTGTGTTCGCCAATGTCTCGTCTTCATGACGCCAGCCGCGAATCAACGCTTCGACTGAGGCGCGGATGATTTCGTTCATCAAATTGCCGTGACGATCAGACGGATTTGTTACGTAGACGATTGCTGGTGGCTCGTCTTCTGCAAATAGGCGATCCATGTTGCGAGCGAAGCTCGATGCAAAGGCCACAGGTGCTACCACTTCGTCCCGCACGAAGTTTGCAACGTCTTCATCGTTTGCAGTACACAGGGAATACCCATACTCACCATTTGGCTTTTGTGGCAGAAGAATTACGCCGTCCAAACGGCCAAAATGATCCGACATCAACTGCATCGAGCGATCCACCGATTCTCTCCGCAAGGGGTCCAGGTGTGATAGCTGGACGTCGTCCAGATTTCGTGCTTGCAGCAGTGAACGGGCGTGACCGACCGTTTTTAGATTTCGGAACGCCAGCATGACTCGGGCACCACTTTGAATCTGGCGTTCCGCGAATGTAACTGCTTCTTGGTAGTCATCGCCGCCAAGAATAAGTACAACCTGTCCCGAGAGATCCTCGAGTCGCTTGTCGGGCCACGATACAAGCTGAGAACGGCTTTGCGCAGGTACCTGCATGCCATTAGTGACCTCGATGTGGTGCCCTGAGAGGGCGGACGACTCGTCAGATGCAAGCCAGACAATGCCTGATGCTACGTCTGTAGGTGTAGGGTACTTATACTCCAGTCCGCCGTCCGATGTTCGGGTTGTAATCATCAGGTCACGGAACTCTTTACCCGTACTGCCTGGCTCGACGCCCTGAAGCTCATCCATGCGCGCGAATACGCTCTCAATGCGCTCTGACTCGATGGGGCCAGGGAAGAGGGTATTTACTCGGATACCTTGCTTCTCGCCCAGCTCGAGCGCGAGACCCTTGCCCAGAGCATTAAGTCCCGACTTCGGTACCACGTACGGAATACGGCCGTAGTAATGCGTTCTCGAGAAAATGGTTGACACGTTAATGATGCTGCCACCTGCAGACATATGCGGAGCCGCTGCACGCGCCATATTCCAAGGCGCACCCAACAGATTCATCGCCGAGTCGAACATCGTCTGATCGGAATCAGCCGCGCGTTGCTCCGCTTCTGTAAATGGGATGTCGCGAAGCGTGAACTTAGGACCTGCAGCACCCGCGTTATTGACCAACACATCGATTGGGCCAAAGGCGGCAATTGTTTTTGCCACAATCTGTCGGCAGACTTCCGGATCAGCGCAATCACCAGTCGCGCTAACCATGAAGGTCTCCTCAAAGCCTTCATCGACTAAGTCGCTCATGAAGTCATTAAGTTTGCCCTGATCACGACCCGTCAGCATGACCCTTGCGCCTTCGCGCAGTAAATGCCTGGTGATGTAGCTGCCAATAGAGCCCGCGGCACCGGTCAAGATGATGCATTTGTTGTCGAGTCGACGCCCAGCGATGGACTGCGTAAGCAGGTCCTGGGGGATATCGCTCATATCATTCATCGGAGTGCTCCTGCTGATCCTGTTTCAACCTTCGTAAGTGTCTCGCCGCGCTCCATTGCGTCGCGGATAGCCCAAGCGCGGTACAACTCGTCCCGTGACTTTAGATTAGTCCTTGGTAACGCGTGCATGGCGACGTAGTTGGCGCCTGCATGCCGGTTTTCCCACATAGCTTGGTGTGCCTCTGGCACGTCTTCCATGGAGATAATTGTTGGAGGAAGAATATTGATATGACCTGCGGCAATACGCTCTTGCATCTCTGCAAATTCGCGTGAAGTGTTGAGGTGCGTGCCGCGAATTTCTGCGGTCGGCATTAAAATTCGACGCTGGCGCATCCATACTTGAGGAGCGTAGAAGCTGAAGCGTGAGCCCTTAAGGTCCTCTGAATAGACAATTTTGCCCACATTTGGTTTAACCAGCGACGTGGCAAGTGCCAGACCGTCACGTCCTGCGCGTTCAAATACGACGTCGGGGAGGCCGCGCTTGTCAAGCGTATTGCGCAACAAGGGCGCAATCGCTGAGCCAATAGGCTTGAGTGTTCGGTCAGAGAAGGCCCGAACAGATTCCTTAAATGCCGCAGATTCCGTGAAGGGATTTGGCATCTGTTGGAATGGTCCGGGTGGATCGAACTCATCACCGAGACGACGCTCAATTTCCTCGATACTGACCACACCTTTCATCTGTGCGCCAAATCCGAGGGAAGTAACAAACTCGCGCTGAGAGACGGTATCTACCAGAACAGCTACCTGTGCACCACGCTGACAACCGACTTCGATAGCTTCAATAGCAACCGGGTCGACGATACCGTCCTCGGCACCGGGACCATAGACGACAAGCAATGACTGACCCGCTCGTAATCCAGCTTTGGAGAACTGCGCGGCCGGCGTAGAGGCGCCGGCTTTACCCATGAAGGTGAAACGATATCCAGACGAGGCACCGTAAAAGGTGAGCACACCGCCTGCACCTAGTAGCTGGAATGATCGGGGGAAGGCGGTCTCACCGGCGTGAGAGACCGAGTAGTCGATTTGTCCGCCCACTTTCTTCTGAGCCTCGGCGACAAATGTCTCGCCTGCTGCTTCCCATGCGTCCCACTCGCTAGGGTCATCAGGAACTGCGGTGAAGATATCAACCCATCGATCGTCTTTTCGATTTATTGCATGCCCGCCAACCGCCTCGACACGCTCGCCTCGGCTGTCACTAGAGACCATACCCAACGCGGCACAGCTGGAGGACAGTGCGCTTCGCAGACAGTCATAGCCGGTGCCTGTTGACGCACCTTCGACAAACAAGCGCTTTCCTGGCTCGATTGCAAGCGTGTTGTATAGCGCGCGATGAATCGTACCCATTGTTAGGCCGTACGAACCCGCTTCTTCAATACTTAGGCCCGGCAATTTGGCGTGCAACTGCGGTCCTTGGACTGTCAGGAACTGAGCGTGACTACCGTCGTTTCGCTCATAGCCCTGGATACGGAAATCCGCCGCCATGGGATCCAATCCCTGATCAGGCGCCATTAATTCACTCTGACCCGAGTAGATACTAACAATATCGCCTACGGACAGACGACCCTCACGGACGAGATCTTGACCTAACTGGGCCACCATACCTACTCCACCCGAGCCAGTTACTTGTACATCGGCATCACGCGCATCAAAAGGAGAGACAGGGATGCCTGTGATCGCCCAGATATCATTGAAGTTCATTTCAGAAGCTAAAATATAGACTAACGCTTCATTGGGACCCGGTGTCGGCGTAGGCAAGACCAGCTCTTTTTCCGCAACCGCGGGATCACCATGCAGCGGTCTGCCGTCCTCGTGTGATCGCATCACACCGTAGCCAAGCTGGTACTCGGGTATTGGTGTAATGCCGGGGAAGAAGCTTGCTCCCATAGGAAGTAACTTGCCATCTTCGATCAGCACTGCACGCTCCTCCGCAGAGGCATCAGGTTGCACGGCCTTGGGTTTAGGTGGCAGTGGTGCGCTGCGCTTTTCCAGGAATGCAGAGATGCCATCCGGACCGCATTCAGGGTCGCAGACACCTTGCGCAAATAAGTCGGCTTCGCGTCGCAGACCCGCTGCCTGACCATCCCGTGCACCGGTGAGCATTGCGTCAATGATGAAGTTGACCGGCTTGGTTCGGCCACTCGCGCGAATCTGCTGTAGCGCTGGGGCTACGTCCGGGTGATTCAGCAGTGATTCGTCGATAGCAAGGGACTGCTCTCGTTGGTCTTTCAGCTTTTTACGCCGCGCCATAGTGACTTTCAGGGCGTCGCCACCGGCAAAATGGTCTCGGAGAGCCGCCATGGCTGCTTCGACGGTTGAGAGTCCTTCAGTGGTCACGATGTCATCAATGAGGCCAATCTCAAGTGCCGTATCGGCGTCGATTGTACGACCGTCGAGCATCATACGTAGTGCCTGAGCTGCACCGTCAACACCATCTGCGTCAAAGAGCTTACGAGTCAGACGCTGAGTACCACCGTAACCAGGTAGCAGGTTCAGATTGATTTCTGGTTGTCCGAATTCGGCGTGCTTAGCTGCAATAACGTGTGAACAGGCAAGTACCAATTCGTTACCGCCACCTAGGGCGGGACCGTTAACGGCCGCAATAATCGGGATATCAAGGTTTTCAAGTGTTGCGAAAGCCGTCTGCGCCGCATTTGGCAGTGTTTGAGCGGACTCCAAGTCGCCTTTTTCACCAATTTTGAGTAACTCTTTGACGTCCGCACCCGCAACAAAGGTGTTTCGGGCACCAGTCACAATCATGGCCGATAGGTCGTCCTGGTGAGCTAGCTGTGTCAGTGCAGTGTGAAGCTCGTCTAGTGTTCGCTCGCTCAGTGCGTTCACTGGCGGGCTGCTGATCACAACCAGTGCCACCAAGTAACCGGGCGCGACCTCGTGGGTTTCGACACGCAGGTAGCGCCACGTCTGAACGACGCGTCTCGCTTCAGTCAAACGACCGAAGTCCTTCCATTGTGCTACGGCTGTCCGGATCTCCTCAACTGACTCCGGATTCTTGAGTGTGGAGATGTCACCTAGAGGTTGATCAAGCAGAATAGAGCGAAGTGTTCGACGCATGTACTTGCCGGAGCGTGTTTCCGGGAATGCCGATACAACGAGAAAATCGGAAGGCACGGCGGTAGCGCCTTTCTCAGATCGGACCAAAGACTGCAATCGCGCTAGGTCATCATCTGAGAGCTTTCGGCCCGCAGCTGCTACCAAAAATGCTACCGGTGTCTCGCCCTTTTCATCGTGTGGCGCACCCACGACCACAACGTTACCCACGGGGGAGTCTTCACGAAGTGTCTTGTCGCGTAAGATGGCGCCTTCGATTTCTTCGGTACCAATTCGGTGACCTGAAACGTTTATCACGTCGTCAGAACGACCGTGCAGTGTGTATGCTCCATCATCGTGCTGACGCGCATAATCTCCTTGCGTGTAGGTAAGTTCACCGTTCCACCGATTGAAGTAGACCTCACTAAAGCGCTCAATATCTCCGCGCCAGCTATCTTCAAATAGGTTTTCTGCATCGCCCCACAGAGTGCGTGCCAAATAAGGATAGGGCTGTGTAATGACCAGCTCGCCTTTTTCGCCCGATTCCGCGGTGCGCCATGTCGTCACCCTGCCATCATCAGCTGTCGCTCCAGCTACACGTACTTCAGCTTGAATCCAGGGGAGTGGCCATGTCTTTGCATCAGCTGCGAGTGACTTGTAACCGCCCCACGGGCAACTGAATACGATGCCGCCGTGCTCAGTCGCCCAGTATGAGTTGATGTAGTGCTTGCAAATATTGTCCATAGCAAATTGCTGAACGGCCGGTGAAACTGGCTCAGCGCAGAAGGTGCCGGCACGCAGCGTGGACATGTCGAAGTCGGCCATTTCCCGAGCGCTTGCCGGGTCTGTCATTACCGCTTTAAGGAAGGTTGAGCCCGCTTTAAAGAGAGTGACCTTGTAGCGTTCGATAATCGATGAGAAACGGCCTGCATGAGGAAAGAGAGGAGAGCCCTCAGCAATCACTGTAGTCATGCCTTGTACCAAGGGCGCAGCAATCAAATAGCTTTGACCCGTAATCCAGCCTGGATCACCAATGACGTAAAGCGTGTCATCTTCAGTCGCGTTGAAGACCATGCGCATAGTGTGGCTAACGCCACTCAGCCAGCTGCCATGAGTGTGAACTACGCCCTTGGGTTTACCGGTTGATCCAGATGTGTAAATGATGAACAAGGGAAAGTTTGAGTCGACGCTCTCGACAGGCAGGACTGCATTGAGCTTGGCCCAAAAGGCCGCTGGCTCTTCCGAACCCAGAGCCTTAAAATCTGAGACTCCGAGATGCTTTGCGATCGTCGCTTTCGCGGAGGCAACAAGATCGCTCGACCAGCGATCTCGTGCATGTTCTACCACCTCTTGACCGGTGTACTCGACAACAATCACATTCTCTACGTTGTGCTTAGCGTCCGCGAGCTGTCGGGCTACTGCAGTGCGCAACTCTGCGGCCATTTCCGGTGCAATCAAGTTCTGGCTCGCCAATGAAGCGCCGAGTTCGCGCATGACGTCCGATCTTTCAAGCGTTATTTCACTTTCCAGCGCGTCACTAACGTCGCTGTACAGCGTGTCAGCCAAAGCGCCGAGGTCATACGTTGCTAAGACTGCTTTCAATGTGGCGAGCGCGGTCTCTCGAGGGATGTAATTATCCAGTGCCGGGTCGGCGTAAGTGCCTTTGTAGCCGACAACTTCCGCGTTTCGGTAGCCACCATCAGCGGTTATTACGAGCTTTGCGCCCGCGTCGTGGATACGATCTGACAGGGTTTTTGCCGAGAAACCGCCAAATACAGGTGTATAGACCACACCCATGCGCTGCGCCGCCAGCATGTAAAAAATTTGCTCTGGGATATTGGGAAGGTTGAAGGCAATGCGATCTCCCTTGGTCAAGCCCAAATCTCGGAGTACCTGCATGCGCGCAACGATTTCTTCAAAGACTTGGCGGTAGGTGAAATGCTGCTCGGTAACCGGACCGCCTCTTCCATTATTTTTGGAAGGATCCCACCGATCACCCTCAAAAATAATCGCCGTTTTTTCGGCCCTGTCTGAGAGTAGATGGCGATCGACAAGATTGAAGCAAGCGTTTGTTTGACCACCGGTAAACCACCTGTAGTAGGGCGCTGCAGACTCGTCTAAAACAGACTTCCAAGGCGTCCAGCAGTCACCCTCTATGCCAGTAGATTTACCGCGGGAATCCCAGCCGATCCAGCCATCTTCGTTTTCGCGGGCGAGCCACGCACCGCAGGAAGGGTGCTGCCAATGGATCTCGCGCGCCGCTACTGCGGCGTGAAATTCATCCGCTGATTCAGTGATGTGATTTCTAAGCGCATCCTCATCTGACTGAGACGCAAGTACGCCCCAGGTACGGTCATCGCTCATGGTTTTCTCCCTCTCGAAAAATCGCCAGCGGAGGGGGCTAGTTGAGATGGCGCCGATACGGTTGTCCTTGTATCCGCACCTACACTCTCAAATCAAGCTCCGGCGCACCGGTTCTCCCCACCGCTTGATTACACGGAAGATACGGGGGATGAGATCGCGCAGATCACCGAATTTGGTAATTTGTCACAGGGGTAATTGCTGGTATTTACTCAGCTAATAGTTAGCGCTCTAGCAAAAATTTTCTCATCTACATTGCCGCCAGAAACGATGACAACAAGATCATCAGATGAGGGCAGATTTTCAGCGAATAAGGCGGCCGCAAGTGCGACGGCGCCGCCGGGTTCGATCACCAGTTTCAAGGTATCAAAAGCGCAGCGCATCGCGCGCAGAGTTTGATCATCACTGACGGTGAATCCTCGTCCTGCCAGAGCCTTGAGGATCGGGAAAGTAATCTCACCCGGTGTCGGTGTCACGATAGCATCACAAATCGACCCTTGCTCCGTTTTGTTGGCCACCCGCTTTCCCAGAGACAGGGAGCGAGCGGTGTCATCGAATCCGAGAGGCTCAGCCGTGTGAAGTGTCACTGCGGGATTCGTTACTGCCATAGCCGTTGCAATTCCCGCACTTAAACCCCCACCTCCGCAGCAACATAAGATTGCAGATACATTGAGCTGCCGCTCGGATATTTGTTCGGCGAGTTCAAGACCCACGGTGCCCTGACCGGCAATGACCGCAGGATCATCATAGGGTTTTACGAGTGTTAGACCTTGCCTCTGGGCGAGGTCCGCTCCGATGTCTTCGCGACTCTCGACGCCTCGTTCATAGTGAACTATGTCAGCACCATAAGTGCGTGTATTTGCAACTTTGTTCGCAGGTGCGTCATGAGGCATGATGATCGTTGCGCGGGTCTTGAACAGCTTTGCAGCGAGGGCTATCCCTTGCGCATGGTTCCCCGAAGAGTAAGCGATGACCCCCCTGCTTAAAGATTCACTCGACAGCGCACTGATTGCGCTGCAAGCGCCGCGAAATTTAAAACTACCCGTGACTTGCAAGGGCTCTGCTTTTAGCCAGAGACGCCGACCCGCAATCGCATCTAGTCGAGGCGAGTTCAACAGCGGTGTTTTAGTGATGAGGTGTGCGATCCGCTCATGGGCGCGCTCAATATCGGTAAAATTTACTGTCACAAGAGCACCTCAAATTGATCCAGCCACCATGATATTTCGAAATAACACTAATACACAGGGTGGGGCGCGCACAGTGTTGGAATTTGTACAACACGATGGGGGGCGAGAAGAAGCTGGGTTTCGTGGCCGCGCGGACTGCGTCGTCCGTGCGATATGTCTGATAACTGGTCAGTCTTATAACCACGTTAGGCAGGACCTGTCCTATCTGCAAAAAAAGATGACCGGCGGTCTGTATCCTTCAATCGCGGATGGTGTGATGACGCCGGTTCACTACCTTTACCTCACAGGAAAAGGTTGGGAGCTGACTATCACCAAAAATGCATACCTTCCTGATATCCCGCGTGACGGCCACTTTATAGCGGTCATACCCCGGCATGTGATGGCCATCCGTAAAGGCACGGTGTGGGATGCGTGGGATTCTCGCTTCAGTCGAAGAACCAAGAGCGGCTACCCGCGACTGTTAGGCTACTACTCTCCACCAGCGGCTTAGCGAGGCAGCCATAATTGAGTTAGGCGTCGATCCATCGGATAATGTAGTCGTCGAGATCTGCCTCTGGCACGTCAGTTTCTGAGACAATCCGGCCGCGAATACGGTAGGGGTCTTTGAATCCTTTCGAAACATGCCCACTAATCAGGGGATGCCATTCAGGTAAGGGTTTTGATTGTGCACGAAGCCGATAGGCGCAACTCGCGGGTAGCCACTTCATTTCCGCTGAAGTCATTTTCCTGACGTCCATGCAGTCCGGCACTCTGGAGAATCGGTGAACGTAGTCTGAGCAACTGCCAGACTTCATATCCAGAAGTCGACAAGCGACGCGTGTATAGAAAACCTCATCAGCCTCCTCATCCTGTAACTTATGGAGGCAACACTTACCGCAGCCATCGCACAAAGATTCCCACTCCTCAGCACTCAACTGCTCGAGCGGGGTTGTATTCCAATAAGTGGCGGTGCGATTCATGTTTTAACTTTCTTTCGAAAGGTGGGCCAGTGAGCCCGCGTTCTTTTCCCAGTTTCGACCATCAAACGGCTTGTCGTAGATGACCTCCACGGTGTCCATCTCAAGGCAGCGGGCATTAACACTGACACCGTCCGGGTTCGATCGTGGGACATAGAAGGATTTAACGCCACAGTACTTACAAAAATAATGCTTCGCTTTTTGACTACCGAAGGTGTAGAGCGAGAGCGATTCTTCACCCTTTATCAGTTTGAATCGGCTCTCAGGAACCAATAGATGTTGGTAGTGATGGATCTCACAAATCGAGCAGTTACAGGTGTGTGTGTCTAGAATCCTAGGGGCTTCAACAGTCCATTGAACACTTCCGCAATGGCAGCCCCCTGAGTGCGTCACCCGCTCCGCTGTCTTTGCCGCTTGCGTCTTCTCAGTTCGCCCTCGGATCTGCTCGATGAGCCCGGAGGTATCCCACCGACCGCCGCCGCTGGACTGAACATTGGCGTAATGGTCATCAACCATAGCGGCAATAGGGAGGTGGAGCCCCAGCTGCTGAGCTACATCGAGAGCAAAACCCAGATCCTTACGCATCCAGTCAATGGCAAACCCGAAGTCATATTTCCGTTGAGCGATGGTCCCTGCACGGTTATTCATTTGCCACGACTGAGCGGCACCGCCCTGAATGGCTCGCGTCACCTCATCGATATCCAGACCCGCACACTCGGCAAAGTGGAATGCCTCAGATAGACCCCCAAGGACTCCGGCGATACAAAGCTGATTTACCATCTTGGTGACTTGACCGCTGCCCACATCGCCCATTAGCTGTGTGTGTTTCGCGTAAGCTGCGATGACGGGTTCCATTACCTCGAAGGCTGACGCCTCTCCACCAGCCATGACGGTAAGCACGCCGTTTTCCGCCCCTGCTTGCCCACCGGATACGGGGGCGTCGATAAACGAGATGCCCAACTCCCCGCAGGCAGCGTGTAACTCCTCCGCCAGCGCTTTGGACGTGGTGGTGTGGTCAACCAGAAGTGTGCCAGCCGTCATGGTGGACAAAACACCTTCAGCCTCGACCGTAACCGATCTTACATCGCTATCATTGCCTACGCAGAGGAAGACAATTTGGGCATCCACAGCCGCTTGTGCAGGGGTGGGTGCAGAGAGGCCATCGTGCTCGTCCGCCCAGGCAAATGCCTTGGTCTCGGTTCGGTTATAGACACAGACGTCTAAGCCACTCCGCTTAAGATGGCCCGCCATTGGGTAGCCCATGGCGCCCAGCCCTATAAATGCGACCTTGCTAATGCTCGACATGTGAGGTGTCCTACTGCAAATATTTCGACGGGATTAAAAGGTAAAAGAGTTCACCATGAAAAACAGATTAACGCGATGGTTGGCCACGATATCGACCACACTTTTTTCCGGCATGATGTTTGCCGGAATAGTCATGGCACAGGACTTAGGGCCGGGCGCCCGACCCGTAGGTGCGGACTGGTCACGAAGCCCCGTTATGTCGCTCAACGGCATGGCCGCTACCGCTCAGCCCCTCGCATCTAACATTGCGATTGATGTGCTGCAGGCGGGCGGATCGGCTGTTGACGCGGCTGTAGCGGCGAACGCAGCCTTAGGGCTGATGGAGCCGACAGGCAACGGCATCGGCGGAGATCTGTTCGCGATTGTGTGGGATCCGAAGACCAAGCAGTTGTATGGATATAACGGCTCTGGACGCGCGCCAATGAGTCGCTCACTCGATGAGCTCAGAAAAGCCATTGCGGCAATGAAAGTCCAGGGCAAACTTCCCGAGGACTATGTGGGTATCCCTTCGCACGGCTCACTGTCGGTTACCGTACCGGGCGCAGTAGATGGATGGTTTGCTCTGCATGAGCGATGGGGCCGTCTGCCAATGAGCGATGTTTTGGCGGCCTCTATAGACTACGCGCGTGACGGTTTCCCACTCAGTCCAGTGATCGCGGCGGGATTTGAAGGCAACCGAAAACGGTTTCAATCAGTTGCTGCCATGATTGAAGAGCAGGAAAACGCGACAAAAACCTACTTCCCCGGCGACGTAGCACCGAAGGCGGGCGATATTTTCAAAAATCCGGATTTGGCGAGCACACTCGGCGCACTCGCAACTCAGGGACGCAGTGCGTTTTATGAGGGATCGATAGCACAGGCAATGGCTGATTACTTCAAAGCCATTGGCGCTGATCTGACGCTCGATGATTTGAAAGCTCACAGAGGCGAGTGGGTAGAGCCACGTGGTGTTGAGTATCACGGCTATACCCTTTACGAGTTGCCGCCCAACGGCCAGGGTTTTGCCGCGTTGATGATGCTCAATATTCTCAAGCAAATCGATTTGCGACAGTTCGAGCGCGGATCCGCCGATATTTTCCACTACATGGTCGAAGCAAAGCGCCTTGCTTTTGAGAGTATGGCGGGCACATTCGCTGATCCAGACTTTGCCAAGATCCCGACCGATGAGCTTCTTAGCGAGGGCTACGCAAAGCGGCAGTTCGCGCGCATTCAGCCCGATACTGTCATTGAGCCAGACTATCTCGCCGTTCCACTTGAGGGCGAGGGCGACACAACCTACCTCACTGTAGTGGATGGCGACGGCATGATGGTCTCTCTCATTCAATCCAACTACCGCGGCATGGGTAGTGGACTCGTTCCCACGGGTCTGGGCTTTATGTTGCAGGACCGAGGGGAGCTATTTTCGCTTGAGGATGGGCACCCTAACATCTACGCGCCGGGTAAGCGGCCATTCCACACCATCATCCCAGCATTTCTGAAAAGGGGTGATCAACCGTTCATGAGTTATGGCCTCATGGGGGGTGGTATGCAGCCCCAGGGCCATGTTCAGGTCTTGGTAAATATTGCAGACTTTGGCATGAATCTGCAGGAAGCGGGTGATGCAGCGCGTTTTTTGCACGATGGGGGATCTAGCCCTGATGAGGGCGTGGCCTCGGACTACGGGACGTTGTTTGTAGAGCCGGGTGTTTCGGTTGAGACGGTCGAAGCACTGCGTGCAATCGGACACAGGGTTAAGGTTGACGATACCGCAGGTAAATTTGGTGGTTATCAAGCAATCAGCCGTGACCCAAAAACGGGTGTACTGACGGGTGCGACCGAAATGCGCAAGGACGGCACAGTTGTCGGTTACTGATCAGAAATCAGTTGCGGTCATTGTCGGTGGTGGTGCGATCGCCAGAGCACTTGCTGAACAGTTAGCGGATGATCCAGGGTTGTCGGTCTATTTACTCAGCCGATCTGAATTGGAGCTATCCAATGTCCACACCTTGGAAACGGATTACAGTGATGCATCGCTTGCCTGTATTGTCGCCCAAATTGAAGCGGCAGGGTTGCCTTTGTCACGGCTAGTCGTAACCAACGGCATGCTCTCGAATGATGCGATCCGGCCGGAGAGAAAAGTGAGCGATCTAAGTGAAGAGGCATTTGGTATGATCATGTCTGTTAATGCATTACTCCCAATGCGCTCGCTCGCCGCCTTTTGGTCGTTGATCCGCAAATCTGGGGCTCCACGGGTCGCTGTGCTGTCCGCACGCGTCGGAAGTGTCGGGGATAACGAGCTTGGCGGCTGGTATAGCTACAGAGCGAGTAAAGCCGCTCTCAATATGATGATGAAATGTGCGGCTATTGAGATCCGCAGATTAAATAAGCGGGCAAAGCTGGTTGCCTATCACCCCGGGACCGTGGACTCGCCGTTGTCGAAGCCGTTTCAGCGCTCTGTTCCCGAAGGGAACTTATTCACCCCTGAATTTTCAGCAGCGAAGCTAATCGATATTCTCGATAGCGCGGAATCAGACGGAGAGCTCGTCTATGTTGACTGGGCAGGGGAATCGATTCCCTGGTAACGCCCGTGTTGCGGTGCGGATTTTAAGGATGAGGCGCTAGCTCAGGAACTCTGCTCTTGATGCAGGGTCCGATTTGAAGACACCACCCAATGACGTCGTGCGTGTGGTCGAGTTGCCATCCTTTACGCCCCGAGCCTTAACACAATAGTGAACGGCGGTCATGGTCACTGCGACGTTATCGGTCCCCAGTAGCGTTTGTAGTGCCACCAAAACCTGCTGTGTTAGTCGCTCTTGAACCTGCGGTCGTTGCGCGAAAAACCCCACGAGACGATTGATTTTTGATAAACCAATGACTTTTTCCTTAGGGATATAAGCAACCTTGGCGAAACCGTCGATGGTGACAAAGTGGTGTTCACAGGTGCTTGTAAGGTCGATCTGATCAACGCACACCATCTCTTCCACGTTCATCTTGTTGTCGATGACCGTTATTTTTGGAAATCGGCTGTAGTCCAGGCCAGAAAAAATTTCATCTACATACATCTTGGCGATACGATGTGGTGTTTCTTCTAAGCTGTCATCATTAAGATCGAGCCCTAGGGTTTCCATGACGGTGGTAAACGCATCGCGAATGCGATCGTAGCGCTGATCTCGTGAGAGGTGGTTGGCTACCATCGGTGTTTCGAGGCCGCGATCTAATAATGCGCCGCGCACAGCCATCGCCTCGTCGGAAATCGCGCTAGGAAGTGAAGTAGGTGTTGCGGTACTTTGAACTTGGCGCATCGTACGTTGTCCTTAATTAAGGTGTAAACTTGGTACGTCAGTGTTTTGGTCGCGGATGTCATCGTGAAATGGCGATGATAGAAATGTCCGTATTTGTAGATGTTTTGCATAGGTATAAGGGTATGTTAAACCGTTTTTCTTTGATGCTTGCGCTGGTTTTTTTCGTTTCAAATTCAGCCTGGGCAGATAAAAATGAAATCGCCATTGAGGCGTTTCGCGAGGCAGGTGCAGGTTCTTATATTGATGCGTCCTACGGTTATGCCATTTTTCCCAGCATAGGAAAAATCGGCTTGCTGGTGGGTGGTGCTCAAGGTAAGGGAATGGTCTACAAAGAAGGCAAGCCCATAGGTGAGGCAACAATGACGCAGGTCAGCCTCGGCTTCCAGTTTGGTGGGCAGGTCTACAAGCAAATCATCTTTTTCGAGGACGCTCGGTCGATGCGTGAGTTCACCTCGGGTAATTTTGAATTCAGCGGTCATGCTGCAGCCATCGCGCTCAATTCGGGGGCTAGCGCGGAGCTTAGCACGGGCGGTGGTGGTCGAACGTCGGTGACCGCCGCAAACGGTGAAATTACTGAGGTCGATAGCTCAGGATTTTATAATGGCATGGCCGTTTTCACCCTGTCTCAGGGGGGGTTCATGGTGGAGGTGTCTTTGGGTGGGCAGCGGTTCAGCTACGAACCGCTTTAACGTGAGAGGGCGACCTCCTCGAAGGTAATATCGACGGTCGCCAATCGTTCAACCAAATAGTCACCTAACCCTGAGGCGGGTGTCCAAATGCCGCCTTCAACACTCAGATCATCAAAAGCGAGGCTTAATCCTGCCTGCGCCAGCATCCTTGATGTCGCACCGTACCCCGGATCACGTTTTCCTTTCACTTTAATCCTAACGTCCTTGGAGGCACCTTCCGGATGGTGGGCTTGAACAAAGAATTCGAAGAATCCGTTCTCGCGCTCACTGAGGGAGGGACCGTCACCGGGCTGAGGAAGCCGCGAAGCGATTAACCGTCGAAGTGGACCAATTGCGAGAGCTGCCATACCAATGATACTTCCGCCAGCGAGTAATAATGCGGCGCTACGGCTGGGCATTAGCATTGCCTCGTTGTACGAAAAATCAGCGCCATAAATCAGACTTGCCAAAGCGTTTGAGCGGCGAACGACCTTTGAATTGATGGCCGCCATTACGAAAGGCCCGGTCCAGCTTTGAAAGCTGTCGTCCCAATGAGCGCCTCGCTGATCGGGTCCATCGTCTCCCGGCTCAAGCTCCGCAGGGTAGAGCGCGTAGGGGTCATTCAGCGCTTGTCTGGCAATCGGATCGTTAATACCTTGCTCCATGGCGAGTAAGATACTAGCAACGGTTCCGCCGCTGACTGCCCCTTTGGACTGACCCATTCGGCCGCTCACAGAGCGCGCATAAAGACCATGTTTTTCCATCATGGTTTTCTGTGCGACGTAGACCCCTAAGTCAGAGGGAATACTGTCGAAGCCGCAGCAATGAATCAGACGAGCTCCTGACTCCTCCGCGGCATCACTAACACGCTCGAAGAGTGAAGCCATCCATTGTGGCTCGCCAGTTAAGTCACAATAGTGCGTCCCCTCTGACGCACATGTCTCTATCAGGATCGTTCCATAGCGCGCGTAGGGGCCAACCGTGCTAATAATGACTCGACTTTGAGCGGCGAGACGGGTCATGTCTTCCACGTCGTCGCTATTGGCAACGATGGTGGCAAGATCAGGAGCATTAAGTGCTTTTTTGATCGCATCGAGCTTGGTTTGTGATCGACCCGCGATGGCCCAGTTAATGTCGCCATATGCTTTATGTAAGTACTCTGCTACCAGCGCGCCGGTAAAACCGGTGGCGCCGTAGACGACGATATCGAATTCTCTGTGCTTTCCTGTCTCCACGTCCCGCTTCCCATTTCCGTCACCCGATGTTTGTCACATTCTAGCAATGTGCTGAAAAATACGCCTCGAAAATCGCGCCTGTTGGAGCCTATGTGTTACTCTTTTTTCCCTGCTAGTACCACTAAACGGGGGTTTTGGATGGCGGGAATGTCAGCGTTGGCGTCAGTTATTTTTAATGCGATGCCAATATGAAGCGCTTGATTGGTCCTTTGGTGGTCATCGTGATTACCTCACTTATTACCGGTGCCCTGATCTCAAATAAGCCCGAACCCGAGGTGGGGGAGGCGTCAGTTAATCGCATTGGCGTATATGTTGAGCGTGCTATACGAACTGATGCGCGAGCGGAAGTCACAGTCTACGGCGAAGTGAGGCCTCGCGTTCAAATCGATGTCATCAGTGAAGTGTCAGGGCGGGTGACGAGCGTATCTCCGCAATTCATTGAAGGTGGCAGCGTTCCTGCGGGGGACGCATTGCTGACGATCGAAGACCGAGATTATGTCGTTGCGGTTTCTGAGGCTCGTGCTCGGTTAGCCGCTCGTCGGCTCGAACTAGAGCAGGCGCTTGCCGATGCTGACGTTGCGAAAAAGCAACTTGCCGGAGAAGCTAACCCGTCTAATTTGGCACTCAAAAAGCCCCAAATAGCCCAGGCGCGTGCGGGTCTTCAGGCCGCTGAACTCTCGCTATCGCGTGCAGAGTCTGATTTTTCTCGAACACAAATTTCGCTTCCCTTTGACGTTCGAATTACTGAGACCATGGTCGATGAAGGTCAATACGTTGGGGCAGGGAGGGCAGTAGCCTCCGTATTTTCGACTGATATCGCAGAGGTACGTCTGCCGTTGTCGGACGCTGATATTGCGGCATTGGGTGTGCCTATTGGCTACGACGCTGGAGATGGCGCCGGTTTGCGGGTTCAGCTGTCAACTGATATCGCGGGCGCCACTCGCACCTGGGCCGGACACTTGGTGCGCCTTGATGCGGCGCTTGATCCACGAACACGATCCACCTTCGGTACTGCTGAAGTCGCAAATCCTTTCGAGGTCGCCGATGGCGATATGCCTATGGCGCCCGGTTTGTTTGTT
>Ga0163109_10001287_pt1 | contig 19910 bp, 19 predicted proteins | sample CRUFie1St13metaG_FD_108704 | JGI IMG/M metagenome (GOLD analysis project Ga0163109, IMG submission 108704) | Marine microbial communities from the Costa Rica Dome - CRUD Field 142mm St13 metaG | ecosystem: Environmental > Aquatic > Marine > Oceanic > Photic zone | place: Costa Rica: the Eastern... | reverse complement strand
TTACCTAATATTTCATTCATCACTTTTGATTTAAATTGTTCTGAAGTTACATACTTGTAACCAAAGTACGCCCCACCACTCATAGAAGCTACCATTACAAATGAGATAATACTCAAAACATTAGCTATTTTTTGAAACATGATAAGAGAAGCACTAATTAAAGCAAGCGTACCAATAACATTTATGGTACTTTTCCTGATTATAGGATTAGCACCACTTTATGTCATGTATGGAATTATCGACAAAAATATTCCTGTTAAGACTAACTAGCTGGTACAAAACTTCCTTGTGTAGGAGTTTTTTCTTCACTGATTTTTAAAGTCAATCCAGATAAAATCTCATCAACTCTATCCGTTCCAAGAACTGCTTTTACATCAGCAATAATATCTGCTGTTTTTAAATCAGTTCTACTTGTTAATGATTCGGGTTTGTTCAGTGCACAGCTACCATAAGATGACGCAGAATAATCTCCATCAATTCTAGTTACAGTCCAGTGGGCAGTATGACAAAAGCCATCATCTATATCATAATCAACGTTAGCTAATGCCCAGGTAACACTAGCCATCGACTACGGCCTCTGCACCTTCTTCTTCTTGAACCATTTGCACTAATTCTGCATACTGAGAATTTTTAATGTTGAATTGTTCAAGAACTTGTGCTTTTTCGTTTTCTATCTTCTTACCTTCTTCAGTAAGAGCATTGAACTTATCAGCAAGAGCTTGTGCTTCTACTTTACGTTCTTCGCATCTTTCAGATAGTTTTGACATAAGTTTTAAATAATTGTACTAATGATAACTAAGAATAGACTTTCTTACCATCAACAACAGCTTTGTCGATAGCAGTGAAGTCTTCGCTAGTCCAGATAGATGTTGTTTCATCAAGTTTCTTGTAAGCCTTGATAATTTCAAGATGCTCTACATTACGCTTGATTTTATTTTTGTACTCATCATCAGTTTCATCTGATGCTTGAGCAGTATTGATGACAGTTACGCTATCACCAGCAGCAGAGAAGATTGCTGCGATTTCATCTGCGGTTCTTTCTTCCATTATAGAAAAGTAGTTAGTTACAGTTTACCCTGCTTCCAGGGCTTTGACTTTTGCTGATAACTCTTGTATTCCTTTTATTACAATAGGCATAAGATTACCCATAGCAGCGTGTAAAGTTTCATCATTATAATTATCAACAAGATTTAAGTAATTATTTTCACCAACAGATTCTTGTAGTTCTTGAGCAATAAATCCAGTTTGCGTTTTGCCGTCATTAGCACTTGGCGATCTCATCTGCCAAGTAAACTTTCTTGGTTTTAAAGTATTTATAAAGTCAAGACCAATAATTAAATCTTCAATATCTTTTTTATCTCTTCTATCAGATAAACTGCTTATTGTTTGAACTTGACATCTTAACGCTCCAATGCTTGAGTTACCTAAAATTATTTCATTTGCTTGGCTGGTACTAGCACCAATTCCAGCACCAAATCCTAAAAATGTATTATTACTTCCTGTTTGTAAAGTTTGTCCAGCATCAACACCCATACAGGTATTAGTGCTTCCAGTCGTAATATTTTGACCTGAGTTTATACCAATACCAGTATTTCTTTGGCCAGTAGTAACATTACCTAAACTACCGTTACCTATACAAGCATTAAAATTACCTGTAGTACAGGAACTTAGAGCATTAACTCCTACTGCTTCGTTTGGTGAACCAGTTGTGTTATTTCGTAAGGCATCCATGCCAATCGCTACATTATTATCTGCTGTTGTGTTGTCGGCTAGACTATTTTCTCCTATCGCAATATTATTTGATCCTGAAGTATTATCTGTCAACGCAGCTGCCCCAAAAGCACAATTTCTACTTCCATTAATATTTGCATCTAAAGTAGCGTGACCCATCGCAGTATTATCTGATCCAGTTGTGTTTGCATTTAATGCAGCCCTACCTACAGCAGTATTGCTGGAAGCAGTAGTATTTGCACTTAAACAACTATCACCAATCGCAGTGTTATTAGCACCAGTTGTATTTGCATCTAAGGCTTCAGCACCTACAGCTACGTTTTGATTTCCAGTTGTGTTTGATGCTAAAGCAAAATAACCAACTGCTGTATTATGATTTGCAGTTGAGTTATTTAACAAAGCATTTATCCCCATCGCAACGTTATAATTACCAGTTGTGTTGTAAAACATCGCTTGATGTCCAAGACCAGTATTCTGTGCTCCAGTTGTGTTGCTAGTTAATGCACTCCAACCAACTGCTACATTGTGATTGGCTGTAGTATTAGCATCTAATGCAAAAGCTCCAACGGCTACGTTTTGTGTTCCAGTTTGGTTTGCTCCTAATGAGTTATAACCAACAGCAGTGTTATTACTTGTAGATCCTGATTGATTTGCTAACGCACTTTGACCTACTGCGACATTTTGACTGCCTGTACTAATAGTTTGCAACGCTGCTCTTCCTATAGCAACGTTACTAGCACCTGTAGTAATTGTTGATCCAGCATTATATCCAACAACGGTATTAAAACTAGCAGTAGTGTTAGCATCTAAAGCACTAGAACCAATTGCTGTATTTTGAGTCCCAGTTGTGTTTGCTGTTAAAGCACTTCTACCTACAGCTACATTATTTTCGCCTGATGTATTCGCAAACAAAGCTGAAAAACCTACAGCAGTATTATTTGAAACAGTTGATGTACCTAAAGCGTTGTTTCCCAAAGCTGTATTAAAACTACCAGAAATATTTGTAGCCATACTGTTCTTACCTATGGAAGTATTTGCTGTTCCAGTTGTGTTTGCTATTAATGCCATTCTGCCAATAGCAGTATTACTAGCACCTGTTGTGTTTGCTGCTAAAGCACCTGCTCCAACAGCCGTATTGTCATTTGCTGTTGTATTTGCAGTTAATGCACTAGCACCAACAGCCGTATTTGCTGCTCCAGTTGTGTTTTGTTCAAGTGCATGAAAACCAATTCCAGTTTGATTTGATGCAGTTGTGTTTAATTTTAAAGAACCTTCACCAACACCAGTATTCTGATCTCCAGTTGTGTTTGCCTCTAAACAAGCAGATCCTACAGCAGTGTTGTTACTTGCTGTTGCTACTTCTAAGGCATTTCTTCCAATCGCAGTATTATCACTTCCTGTTGTATTTAATCTAAGTGAATTAACACCTACTGAAGTATTATCTTGTCCTGTAGTATTTGAATAAGAAGATTGCAAACCAACTGCTGTATTATGATCGCCAGTTGTATTACTGTATAAAGCACTCCAACCAATTCCAGTTGCATTGGTTCCTGTTGTATTTGCTTGTACAGATTGGTACCCAACTGCTACATTATTTGACCCAGTTGTGTTTGATAATAGTGCATTTTTACCAACCGCAGTGTTGTTAGACGCTGTTGTATTATCTCTAAGAGCTTGTCTTCCAAATGCTGTGTTACCAGCTCCTGTTGTATTCTCTGACATACAACTTGCACCTATAGCAGTGTTTTCAGAGGCAGTAGTATTTTTTGTTAATGCACTTGTACCCATAGCAACATTACTATGTCCTGTAGTATTAGCATCTAAAGAGTTATAGCCAACAGCAGTGTTAAATCCTCCAGTTGTGTTTACTTGTAGTGCGTGATATCCAACGGCAGTGTTATTACTTGCTGTCGTATTAAATTTTAAAGCTTGTCTACCTACAGCAGTGTTGTTATCACCTGTCGTTTGATCGCCTAAAGCATAAGAACCTAAAGCAGTATTGTAGTTTCCTGTAGTATTATCATCCAAAGAATTATTACCAACAGCGGTATTCTGAAATCCAGTTGTGTTTGATTTTAAAGATTCATAGCCTACTGCTGTATTATTATCTGCGGTAGTGTTAGCTTCTAAACTATTTTGCCCAACAGCCGTATTTTTTTCGCCTGTAGTATTTAATCTCATGGAATCAGATCCAACAGCAGTATTATCACTTCCTGTAGAATTATCAGTTAAGGCATCTCTACCGACAGCAACGTTTCGTGAACCAGTCAAATTAGCATCCAAAGACGCTGAACCTACCGCAGTGTTTTTTTCTCCAGAAGTATTTAATGTTAAGGCATTTTTACCAATGGCAGTATTATTTCCACCAGTAACAGAAGCATCTAAAGCTGTCTCTCCAACAACAGTGTTACCAGCAACAGAGTTTGCACCTTTACCTATATTTATTGAATTTATACTTGCATCAGCAGTAAACGTAGCCTTTCCTGTACTATCTATTGTTAATCTTGTTGTAGGAGTAGCAGCACCATCAGCCGTTGTGCTAAACACCAAACGACCTGGCATATCATTACTTCCAGGTGTGCCATCTACAAAAGCTGCAATATTAGCAGCAAAACTACCTAAATCAGTGCCATCATTACCTACAAATGCAATATTACCCAATACATCATTATCTTGTACTACGACATTTGCTCCAATAGAAGTTCCTCTAGTCTTACCAAAAATTAATCGTGGAGCATTGGTACTAGCAGTATTTCTTATAAGACTTAAAGATGATGTAGGTTCATCTGTACCTTCTATTTGTAATCTTGTTTGAATACCAGCAGATGCTCTTGAACTAGATGCTCCAACAAGCAAACGCTGTGAACTATCAACTCTTATAGCTTCACTACCACCAGTTTCAACAGAAACAGTATCAGCAGCAGGAAATCTTATTGCAGTATTTGTATCGCCAGCATGAATTATTTTATCCGCAATAGTTAAATCACTCGTAGATGTTATAGCTCCAGTAACAGCTAACGTACCAGTTATATCAACACCAGTATCAGCAGTTAATCTTGTTGTTCCTCCAGCAGCCAAGCTGACAGTATTAGTTCCACCAAATATTCCACTATCACTATCTCCAAAATTTATAGCAGGTGCTGAATTAGAACCATTAGGCATGGTCAATACACCTGTCAAAGTACTACCAGCTTTTGCTACATAGTTAGTATTTGATGTGGTACGTTCTGCTACTGTTACCGCATTTAAACCAGCAGGGGTTACAACTCTATTTGTAGCAGTTCCAGTTGTAGTCTCACTATTAGTTGCTAACTCAGATATACCCGAAACTGTAGTTGTAGCAGTAGGTGTAGTAACAGATCCTGGACCAAATATTTTTACGATACTATTATCACTGGCTCGCATAAAGCCACCAATACTATTTATATTTGCGTTAACAGCTAATTCGCCAACTTCAGGTAAATCAGATGTACTTGGAGTACTATCCTGTACAACACTATTCTTTAATTTAATTTGAATTGCCATAGTTTACCTTGACTTAACTAAAGGATACATCAATTTAGTAAGTTCCTCCACTTAAAACGGAAACATTTTGAAAAGAACCACCAGATTGTAGTACTAAAATTTGACCAGTTGTAGGACTACTGATTGCAACGTCAGATAAGTCATTTAAACTAGAAACACTACCTGGTCCAGATAAGGTGTCAATTCTATCCCAGTTATCAGGTCCTACGCATAAACACCAATCACCTGCGTCAAAGCTGGTATTTGGAACAACTGCTGTGCCGTTACCAGGAGTTACACAAACAAAGTAAGCACCAGTTAATGTTGATGTCCCTGCTGGTATTGCATTACTTACAGTAAAACCTGCTGACGTTCCAAAAGCCGTAAGTGTAACTATTGTTCCGTTACTAGCATTAAATGTTCCGCAGAATCTAAGGTTTTCTTCTGCTAATCTTCCAAAACCAACAGAAAAGAAACTGTTACCGTTAAATATTCTTAGCTGTCCTGTAGATTCCTGTAACCAAAAAACACCAGTTGGCAGATCAGATATATCGGGTGATGCTTCTTGTATAAAACCTGTAGATAAGTTTGCCAGCTTATCCATAGTGATTGCATCATTGGCTACAAAGTTTGTTCCAAACGTACCAGTAGTAATTTTTGAAGTGGCCAAGTCAGGAATATCACTGGCAGCAAGAGTTGATCCAGCAGTAACAAAACCTTTTGCAGATACAGTTACTTTTGGATATGTACCTGCTGTTACACCGCTATCTGCTATTGCTAAAACACCTGTACCTGAAACTGTTAAAGGAGCAGAAGATGTTGGTACTGATAGACCTCCAATAGTAGAAGCTGTAGCTGCTGGTAAATCAGATGCTATTAAGGCAGCAGTAGCTGTAATTAATCCTTGATCGTTAAAAGTAATACCTGATCTAGTTGCACCATTAACAGTATTATTTATTGATAATGCACCTGCTGCTGTAACAGCTAAACCACCTGCTGCTGGAACGCTTACACCTCCAACTGCTGATGCTGTAGCCTCTGGTATATCACTTGCAACTAATGCTGCCGTAGATGTTATCAGTCCTTCGTTATTATATGTAATACCATTTCTGGCAGATGCTCCACCTGTTACTGCATTATTTATTCCTAAATTACCTGATGCTACATTTAATGACCGATCAATATTAGATGTATTTAATTTCGCTGGTGTTATAGTTCCATCTGTTATTTTTGTACCTGAGACACCTGAGATTTTACCGTCAGTGACAGCAGAGTTAGCTATAGCAGCTGTATCAACAGCATTATCTGCTAATTCACTAGAACCAACTGCATTAGCAGCAATTTGTGTGGCAGTTATTGTATCATCAGCAATTTTGGCAGCAGTAACAGCATTGTTAGCTAACTTTCCTGTAGTTATATTTAAATCTGTAATTTTAGCAGTTGTAACAGCATTAGATGTCAAAGCTGCGGTATCTACTGCGTTATCAGCAAGTTCAGACGCTCCAATAGCATTGGCAGCAATATTTCCAGCAGTGATAGTATCAGAAGCAATCTTTGCACCTGTAACAGCAGTATTGGCAATCGCAGCAGTATCTACTGCATTATCTGCTAATTCATTTGCCGTGACTGAATTATTAGCAAGTTGAGTAGATGTAACAGAAGCAGATGTTAATTTTGCTCCAGGAATATCACCATCACTAAAATTAGTTTTAGCAAAGGTAACAGCACTATTAGCTATCTTTGCAGTTGTTACAGACGTTGCTGCTAATTTATCTGTTGTTACATTTAAGTTTGTTATTGCTGCTGTATCTACTGCATTATCTGCAAGCTCACTAGAGCCTATAGCATTTGCTGCTATCTGAGTAGCTGTAATCGTATCATTTGCTAATTTCGCTCCAGTAATAGTTGCATCTGTAATTTTTACATTAGTAACAGCATTATCAGCAAGAGTTGCAGTAACAATTTGACCTGCTGTTAATGGATAACTTAGTGCTGTGGCTGGTATTGATGCTGCATCTACTAACCCAAAAGCACCTTGTACAAAGTTTTTTGCAGTTATTTTCTTTGTTTCTGTTGCACTGACATCTGCAAGAGCAATCGGGTCTGTTGCTTGCAGTTGGGCTGAACTTAATTCTGGTAATTGTGTTATTTGTAAATCAGCCATGTCAAGTAACTTTTAAGTACATCATAAATCTTATTTTAAGGATCTTCAAGTAAAATACCATCTCCATCCTCTTGCAATATCTTATCACTACTTTCTAATAACAAGAATGATGGTGGAACACCATTATGTAATCTAATTTCACCATTAGTTATAAACTCTATTCGTGCTTCTACTAACCCACTTGCAGGTACATTAACAGCAACATTAGTAACAACGCACATTGATTGATACCACACACTGTTTGTAGATTGAGTTGGGTCGTGATACACATAAAATCTACCTTCAAAATCCGCACCTTGCTGCATACGGACCAATAATTGACTTAAGTAAACAGGAAATTCTGGACTTGCAAAGTCAGCCGTATCATTCTGAAAATTTCTATGTTGCCATATTGTCTGTATCGTTCCTTGTCCTGATATAAGACCATTTTCATATTGCCTTCTAAACTCTTCTCCTAAATTAGTAACATCAACAGTATCTCTTGTTGTTGTAATTTCAAATTCAGTGATCTTCGCAAGCGGTCTAAATTTAGTATTTCTAGTGCGTATTAATATATCTTTTGTAGAAGATGGTGTAGTTAATGTAAGTGCATCTGTCACTTCACCAGCTAATGCAGAAGCAAAAGTGTTATATAACCTAATTCCACCCATATCATCAATATGGATATATTTACGAAGATCAGGAAAACTATGCCCAGATAGTAGTTCTAAATTACTTCCATCAACAGTTTCTATTTCAACTTGATCTCCTGTAATTAATGATCCATTAACATTTTCAACAGAAAATCTTTTTTTCGTTGTATTTACATCAGCAGGGTTTAAAGACGTTCCTATTTCAGAATTTAAGGCATCACGTTTTAGCTCAATAAAACCTGTCGATCCAAAATAAATAGACATCTATAAAGCAAGGCCAGTAGGTGCTCCATTCACTTCAAAGCTAATATCTGCTGCTGTTACTTCTCCCACTGCACTTGTAATATTAAAACTTGTTGGTATTGCTTGAAACTCTATAAATCTACCATTAGTAGAACCATCTTTTATTCTTAATTTAAAAGTCATAGCAGTACTTTCTGCATTAACACCATCACCTGCACCGTTTCCAGTTTTTATAATATTATTTATTAAAGTACTAAGCTGACCAGAAGCTACTCCAACAGCAGCTTGATAATAATAAACACTGGCACTACCTGTATAACTTCTAGTACCATGAATAATTGTTCTATCAGTATCTTCTAATGAAACAGTTTCTAAAACTGCTTGATTCATACTGAAAGACCATGATCTGACTTTAGCAACTTTCGTTCCATCTATTAATAATTCACCTTCTTTACCAGAATAAAAGCCAGACATTGTTTTAGTTTAATTTTAAATACATTCTAATCCCCATCGAGGCAGGCGACAAATTTACATTGCACATTTGATCTATTTGGTCTGACACTCGTAACTGTTGGAGGACCATCAAATCTATATCTTAACAGAAGTTTTCCAAAACCATCACTCGCTCTGACTTTATCAAATAAAACACTGTTTGTTGTATCAGGAAGAGTAATACCTGCTAGTGCATCACCACCATGAAATTCAAGATAATCATAATCAGAGTTAACTTCTTCGTAGGTATTTAAGATCAAATTAACTTCTTCATCTGTAATATTTGTAAATCCTAAAGTTAATTTCGCATCTACTTGTTTATTACCATATCTGATAACAGTTTTTGCACCATTTTGTGCAACAAATTCAGTTTGTGGATACCTTCCAGCAGTAAAAGTTCTAGAAGAAGGTTTAACAGGTGGAAAAAATCTGCTAGTCGCCATTATATACTTGTAAAATCACTATCATCATAATTTATTGTAGCAAGAGTTCCATCAGATAAAAGAGGTGCATGACTTGCTGATACTTCTATAAACCCTTCATCTGTATATGTAATAGATTCAACTTTATATAATCTATTAGATTCGGTTGTCTGTTTAACTGTAAAAACGGCTCCAAATAAATTAGAATCTGTTGTTGTGCCATTAGCAATAACAGTAAGCTTTGCTTCTTTTACTTCTTGTGTTCCAGGCTTCCAATAATAAATAGGCGTGTCACTTAAAACACTATTACCAACACTTTGCACAAGTCCATCAGGAGAAATGACACCATTTTCAAATCTACTGGTATGAGTAGCTTCTGAAATAAATCTTATATAACTTCCTGGTTTTAAACCTAATGCAGCTTGAGGAGTAGTCTCAAATTTAATACCATGATCTACTTTATTTCTTATCATTAATGCGTGTTGTAAAAATTCAACAGCATGACTTTCATTAGTACAAAAATCAGACATATCAAACACTTCTATTGGGAATTTTTCTTGAGTTATATTTTCATCATCAGTTGCAATAGTAAAAGTTTTTGATTGTGTTTCAGAAAAACCATTTGCTATTTCTTTTCTAAAATAAACAGTTCCAATAAAGTTTTGACGTTCTTCAGGTGATAAAAAACTAACTTTTAAATTTCTTGTATTACCATCAGTAAATAAAGCTCGAACATGAGGTTTTGATGTTCTTTTTATTGTAAAAGTATCAGAATTGAACGGAACGGAAGGAAATAGTGAGAACTTACCACCAAGGATTGTAAAGTCTAATAAATTAAATATTGCATTTTGGTAGACAAATTCTCTTATGTTTTGTTTATCAGTAATAACACCATCCCAATAGAAATGATTTGCTTCGCAGAATTTAGCAGCAATTGTCATTCTATCTTTATCAACAGCACTAACACCAATTGAGTCTGCTAATCCAAAACGGTTTTCAGTTAATAACGCATATACTATTTCTGGAAATAAATTAGTCGCACCAGTTGTATCATCTATTAATCTTTTAACTTTTATACCTTGTTTAATATATGCGGAAAATTGTGAAAAGCTATTCCATTCTTTTGAACTAGCAAGACGTAAGGCAACATTAGCAATACCAGCTTGCTCAAATTCATAAGGAATATCTCGACCTAAATTACTTTGTTCATTTACATAAACAATTTCATGTTCTGGTCCGTCTTGATGGCTACTACGTTCTGCATCATATTGGTAATAATCTGTAATAGCATCAAATGGATTTAAGTTTTTTCCTTCAGGCCAAGGCTCTGATACAAACTCACTAAAATCAGTGACAATATTGATATTATTTACACCTGGAAAATTACCAACCGAAGGGATTCCTATAAGGTCAGTATCCTTATAACCGCTACCTCTTTGATTTATTTCCCAAACAGCCCCAGCGTAAGAATTATCTGTCGGATCTAAATATACTTTTATGTTAACGGTAAGACCAGAACCGCTACCACTAGTATTTGTTGAAATATTTGTATGAACAGTAGGATCTACATCAGCTTCCTTCATCTCATATTTAATCATTCCATAATATTTTCCTGGTTTTAAAGGTTTTTTTCTTCTTGTTTGTTCAACAACAAAAGGTCCAACACCAAATCTAAAACCATCACGATCTATATATGGCTGTTTATAAGGATCGCCTATTGTAATACTAGAACCTTGCTTTAAAGGATCATTTACTGCTCTATTTCTATTTCCAATATATTCATTCCAATATGGATGATTTTTTTTGTTCCCCCATTGCCAAGCACTACCCTCAGTGCTTTGAAGGTGGATTTTTGCAGTTTGTCTACCAGTTGTTAAATCACTTTCTGATGGTGTTCTTCTATCTACCTCTACCCATCTTGTTGATCTTGGAATAAATCCATCTGTATTTTTAAGTATCTGATTAATTTTTCCACCGTCAGTATCCGTTGGTAAATCTCCTAAATACCATTCTGTATTTGAGACATCTCCACTTCTTAAAGTTACTTCAGATCCTTTAAAATAAATATCAAATCTTTGTTCAGTTGTTTTTATGTCATAAGTTAATAACTCACCAGAAGCACTTAGCATTCTTAGTGGTCTTTGATCTACAAAAAATCTTTTAATTAAATTTCCAGGATAAGGCACAAACCTAAATTCAAATTCTTTTCTAGGAACACTATAATGATTAATTCTTATAAAATTATATTGAGGTTGAGGTGAATTTCCTTTAATTCCAAAAGGTATGCCACCATCTATAAAGCTCCAATCAGTTGTATCAATACCTGCTACTCTTGCTTGTAATCTAAAAAAACTATATCTTGTAAGGTATTTGCTCATACCTCCAAGAGAAATACTACCATCATCTTCGTTATATCTTTTGACAACACCATCTGTTGTATCCATATCTTGCTCATTCCAACCAACAGCACCAGGATGACTGTTTACATTTGGAAAGCTCGTTACCTGTTTAAATACTTTTGACTTCAAACCTATTTCTGTCACATCACAAGCTTTGCTATTACTAATTGTTCCAAGAGCCACCTTTTGAATTGTTAATAATTCATATCCTTTATGAGCACTAAAAAACCCTTGTTGACCTCCTCTTACATCTATTAAACCAGGAGTATCAATCGTAAAAAAACAAGTTTGATACGTTCCACTCGACCACATTTGACTACTTTTATTATGACAAATAGCTAAAGCTTCTCCAATTAAATACGATTCGCCAACTTGTATTGCATCATCAGTTTCTTCTCTTGAAGCATCTACAGCAGATTTAACATCTTCTACACCCCATGGATCAAAATCTTCACCATATTGACTTTCAGTGTCCATATCTCCAATAATGTAATCAATTTTGTCATCTTTTTCAGCATAAAAATTATCTTTATTAGTTTCGTCACCGTTATATCTATAAACAGCAGCGTATCTTGGAAAGCTAGTTCTAAGTTTTCTTCTTTTTGTATCAACATCTCTTTTATTTTGATCTTTTAAATTTTTCTGTTTTAAAACTAATTCATAAGGAACTCTATATCTCATGCTATTTGGCATCGGCGAGTAATTTCCAAAAATTGTCTGTGTATTAGGAGTCCTTGCACTACTTGTAATAGTGTTTTCAGGAGCAGCAGTTTGGTCCCAATCAACAGACATTACGTCTTGAAAAGTACCGCCAAATCTATCTTTTTGTCTTTCTAAAGTGCCTTCTGGATATTTTTCTGGCCCTTCTTGTGGCCTTCCACCATCTGTCATTGCATATATTGCTAACTTTTTATTAAAATAATTTTTTAATAACAAATCACCAATCGCAAAACCTGCAAAGTCTGGTTTAGCTGCCAAATCACTCAAACCAATCATAAATAATGCTTTTAATTGTTGACCAGAACCAAAACTAAGCATCTGTGACCATAAAAGTCTTGTATTTACACGAACACCACCATAAGTTCTTGTATAACCTCCATCTGTTTCTATTTCTTGTTTTGTAAATATTAAAGGTACTACTTCACCAAGTTTTGCTAATTCCTGTAGTGAATTAAATCCTGTTTGCGGTGCAAATCTTTTTGGACCTGTTATACCAGCAGTTGTAAGACTAGGAGGAGTTTTTGGTGCTCTAGGTTTTGGTGTTAATAAAACAGAAACAACGCTTAAAAGAACTCCCAATACAATTTGACCTAAAGTAGTTAAGCCTCCTTTAGCAGCTACAAGTCCTAATGCCTGAAAATTTACTATATAAGGTAATTCATCATATTCTTTAGGTCTTTTACCGTTAAAGACCTGTGTTAACTCTATAAAATAAAAATATTCATCTTCTGTTATACCTACTGTTTCACATAATTCGACTTCTGCGGGGAGTAACACCCTACGACCTCCAGGCCGTCTAAGGGACTCCATCTTACCTCCGATTCTCCGCAGCTTATCCATCCTTCCTCATAGTAAACAGCAAGACCAAATCCATAATTAGATTTACATAATGCTACTGTACCTATTTTAAACTGTTTTGTCTTGTTTCCCCACTTTTCAAGTTCTTCTTTAAATATGTCAAAGTCTTTTCTTCTTACTCTTCTATACCAATCTCTTGTAGGTTCTGGTGAACTTATCCCATAATGCTTTAAAACTGTACGAGCTAAAGATACACAATCTACTGCATTATGTTTTACAGGATCAGCACCTAACCTATAAGGTAAACCAATAAGTTGATGTGGCTTCATCTGTTTTGAATATCACTTGTTACAGGTAGTTTACCAACAGCATCAGTAGTTAGAACTAAACTTGGTAAATTGACACCAACAGCATCTATAGCACTACTTAATAAAACTTCTACAACTTCTGGATCGTAGGATAACGAAGCAGCAAGCCATGTATCAGTGGTTAAAATATTTGTTACATTATCAATATCATCATTAGCAACAATACATACATTTACTTCTACAAAATAACTATTTACCACAGCTTCTTGTGCTTTTGCCATACTCAATGGATGATTAGCCATTATTAAATTTGATTCAATATTATCCCCTGACCTATTAACAGTCGTGCCTTGATATATAAAAGGTAAATAATGATAATTTTTACCATTGAATAATATTGTATTTTTTGGAGATTTTACACCTTCAGAGGGTTCTCTTTTAGCATTTTGCAGTAGATGTATTGTTCTTCTTTTCTTACTAACATCTACATCAAACACTTCTACGAAAGTAACTAAAGTTGTAAGGCTCATAATCCAAGAGATGCACGTTGACTTCTAGAATTTTTTAAAGCGTTAAAAGTTTGTGCTTTACCTGCCATTGCACCTTGCTTTGCAGCAGCACCTATAATTTCAGGCACAGCAGATTTTGGAACGTACTCATCACCATTAAAGTTTAATGTAGGTCCAGTGTATTCAACAACTGTATTACCAGAAGAACCTGCAACTGTACCAGATTCATGGCTACCACCTGGGATAACAGCACCACCTCTAGCACCTGCTGAATATCTAGCCATCGCACCATCCATTTTAGAAGCTGGTATAACGTATTCTGATTCACCTCCTTCACCTATTATTCCCATAGTAGGTGAAGTAACAATTCCTCCCTGCCTAAACGCTTTAAAAGAACCTGCACTGCTATATAAACCAACTGCACCACCAATCATACTTGCATATTGAGATCCACTTGCTACTGGTCCTATGCCACTAACTCCACTACCAGCAAACATATTACTGAAAATACTACTAAATGCTTTATTTAAAAACATACTTGCAAGTTGTTTTGCTACATCTGCTAATACCTGTCCTAATGTCTTAGTTCCTTCAATTAATCCCATAACAGCATTTGTCATACCACCAGCTAATATATTTTGGATTTGTTCTTGTATCTGTCTTTGTTCTTTTAATTGATTATTTAATTTTACAGAATTAGATATCTGTAAAACTTGTTGAGGAGTTAAATCTGCTACTTCCTTTTTTAATTCTTTAGCAATTCTCAATTTTTCTTGTTCAATTTGTGCACCCTCTTTTCCTAGTCGTAAAACATTTTGTAGATGCTCATTTTCTTCTGTAAAATTTTCTAAAGTTTTTTGAAATTTCTTATTAGCATCATTTGTTATATCAAGATTTTCTTGTAATAGATTTCTCTTCTTAACTAATTCTATTAATTCATCTTGTAGTCCTGCTCTTGTTTTTCTATTAGCAGTTTCTAACTTTGCAACAACCTCTTGTATTTCATCAGCTAGTGGACCTGTTGTTGTATTTCTTCCTTGAGCTAAGAGATTAGCTCTAGCTAAACCTACTGGTCGACCAGTTCCACCGCCTCCACCGCCTCCAATGTTATTAAGAAGTTCTGCTGCTTTTGCTGCAATTCTTGTAAGGAAAGTAGTTATATCTTGTTGTAGCTTTCTCGTGCTTTCACCAAAGTCTTGTAATGCTTTAACACCGTTTACTCCTACAAGGTTTTCCATTCTTCTCATTGCTTCATTAAAAGCTACTTGCTTACCTTGAGTTTGCTCTAAAGTTTCTAAATATTTACCTGCTGGAGTGCCTACTAAACCCAAAGCATTAGATAATGCTTGTGTGTTTTGATTAACTGGACTCATTGCTTTTCCTAAATCTCCTACAGCAGTTATCGCTTCTTGAATTGATTGAACAGCAGCAGTAGCAGCAATAGAACCAGCAAAACCACCCATTTTGCCAAACATTCCGCCAATACCACCACCTAAACCACCAGCAAGTGCTTGTATTGGCCCTCCACCAAATAACAAAGGAAAACCACCACCTATTAATGCACTTGATCTATCAAATCGTCTTCCAAGATTTCTTAAACTAAACTTATTTGACCCTCTTCTGCCTCTTAACAATTCACCCCTCGCTCCAAAATTAAGAGGGGAACTTTGGCCTGTTAATTCATTAGGGTTGAGGTTTTGTAATTTTAATTTTGTTTGAGCTTCTGCTAGTAACCTGTTTTTTTCTTTTAGCACTTGGTTAAGTGCCATTTCTGATTTAGCTAACTCTTCCGCAGCTACTCTTGCTTTATCTGATGAAATATCAACCTTATTAAAATTACTAGCTGCTTTTCCTAGTGTTTTGTTTAAATTATTTAAACTAGGAATATTTTGTTTAGTAAAAAAATTGTCTCCTCTTCTTTTATCTTTTTTTTGTGCGTCTTTAACTGCTGCTTTTACTGTTTGCCTATTGATTTGACCAATAGAACGTGAAGTTCTGTTTAACTCTTCATTAAGCTTCTTAACTTGTCTTAAGCCGTCTACAAGAATATTAATTTTTCCGTCAACAGCAGCCACAAGTTTTTATTTTTTTCTTATTCTACCTTCGTCTACGAATTTTTTCCATTTCTTTCTCTTGATCTTCATTCAAAACTTGAAAATAAGCACTCCAACCAATCACTTCTTCTAATGTCATTTTTCGTACATCAGCAAGACTCATACCTAATTCTTTAGCAATACCAAACTGCAACATCATTAAATTATCCTTACGCAGTTCAGCACTTAGTCTTTTGGGTCGAGAGGTTCTTCTTCCTCCTGAATAATAGCTAACATTAGTTTTTGCAGGTCAGAATCTCTTACTTCATTTTTGAGAACATCTATTTCACCTATTTGAAATAACTTTTCTCCTGTTTCATCTTGTGCTTTGGTTAACAATAAACGTAAAGCAAATTCATTAGCATCATCAGATTTTGCCATTCTTTGTGCTCTTTCTTTTTCAGCTAATGTAAGAGGTGTAACCCACATTTCAAATACAGTTCCATCCGATAAGGTAACTTCTTTTCTTGTAGCTTCTAAGTTTGCAGCCTTACGCAAGCGATCTATTGCTCGCATAGTTTTGGTAGATGCCATAAATTAATATTATTACTATCTCATTCTAGTCTAGTTATCTAATAAACTCAACTGTTTATGTAGTAGCAAAATCAAATGTAGGCTGTACAGCAGGTCTAAATTCTACACTTACTGTCTGTGCATCATCTGGGTTAACATTTAATGAAGCAGCAGTTAATGTAGCTTCAAATTCAATAAATCTACTTAATGTATCGCTAACAGAACCACCAGTAAATACCTGATCCATATATAGTTTCATAGCTGCACCTACTTGCTGTCTTTGCAATACATCTTGCACCATGCGGTTTACCATTGCTGTATCTTCATTTGTAAAATAAGCAGTTGCAGTACCTGTACCATCACCGAAACCTGCAATATATTTCCTAAATGGAGTGAATTGTGTTGGAGTACCACCAATAGTAGTTACATCAATTTCTTCTCTGGATATTTCAAATGTCCATTCTCTAACCTGTGAAACACTTGCAAAAGCTGCATAAGCTACCTGAAACTCATTAGGAGATGCTGCTGTTCCAACATCAGTAATATTTAATGCTGAACCACCAGAAGTTGCTGACACCTGTAATGCTCCTGTTGTGGCTGTATATGCAATCACATAAAAGGTATCAGAAGTATTTAACCCTGCTGGTAATGTACCCGTTCCAGATCCACCAGTTTGAGAGTTAATCACACTGAACTTAACAGGATCACCTACTTTAAAGTTTAAATAAGTTTCAACAGTAATAGTTTCAGTGCCAATATCTACACCAGCTGTACCAAAAGTACCTTTAGTACCAGCAGGTTTGTAATATAAAGCTCCAGATGTTCCAGATAAAGCGGTGACAGCCATGATTCTTAAAAAGAATTGTATATCCTATACATTAGCGTGTTTTTTGCAATTTGTTTAGCTTAAAACTGTAGCAATGTAAGAAGTTTCTATTCTGCCTTCAAATAAAGGAGGATCTTCTGTAGTAGAAAATGTTGGTCCTTCAATATCTCCTGTTCTAAAAAATACTCCAGAATTTGTTTTTGCAGTAGCATTTAGTGTTTCTATCACATTAACAGCAGTAGTAATTAATGTCTGATTTCTTGCAGGTCCTTTACCTTTTTCACAATAAACACGAATAATAATTGCTCCCCGTGCATGATCGACACTAGAACTTAAAGTTACTTCATTTGTAATTCCAAAAGTAAGATTTACTGTGACATATTCTGTAACACTTCCTAAAGGAGCAGCAGTAATATTATCAAAAAATACTGGCACGGCAGGAGATAAATTTGTAAAAGCAGTAAGAATAGGATTTTCTAGGGCTGCTCTAATTCCTTGATAATTCATTTCTTACCTTTAAAACCCATTTGCAACCCTTTTCTAAGTGCTTTTTTAAATTTACCACCTTTTAAGTAGGTAGAATACCAATCCAAGGGTGCAGTAATTCTTGCTCCTCCATCACCACCAGAAATTTCACCTCTAAAAGTGAGAGAATCTGGATCTCTTTTTCCTGTTGCAACAACATCTCCTTTCGGATGTAGAGGTCTACCATCTTTGGGTCTAGGAAAATTTTTCGGAGTGAATTTACCTTTTTTTAAATCTAATGCGTACTCAGCCCATTTAGACGTATTTGTAATTTCTATTTTTTTTACCTGTTCTTTTTGTTCTAAAGAAAGCTTTGGCACGTTACTTAAATCATATGGATAAGAACCACTACTAGCTACACTTCCTCCTTCCTGTCTTGAAACTGCAATCCAACTATCTCTAAACTCTCCAGACCAGACAGGTCCTTCTTTACCTAAATCATTCATAACTTGCACAGCAGCATTTCTAGCTCCATCATTTATTTTCTTCATAAGCTTATCTGTTAAAAGACCTAAACGAGCATCTCTTTTCCTTGATCCAGCAACTCTTCTACCACCCTTAGTAATAAAACCTGTCAGCCTAGGTTCCTTGGCCATTACTGTATCCTCACTGATAAAGAATGATATACAGGTTCATCACCTCTATATGTTCTAACTGATATTATCTTACCTTCTACTGTAGAACCTGCCCGTGGATATTGAATACGATCTGCTTGCGTAGGATAATAGTCTCCTAATTCTGAAGCACCAATTAATACAGTTACATTTGTTCCCTGCAATACACCATCACTTTCACTTGAATTTACCTGTGAAATAACACCTTTTACAGTTACGCTTGTATCAGATCCTGTTACAGCACCAGTTGTAGGATTATATGTACGAGGTGTTGTTGTTTTTACATAAGTTATATCTTGACCAAACTGAGATAATACTTGTGCTGGTATCGAACCAAAAATGTCATCTATAGCTGCCATGTTATCCCCTCACTACTCTTACCTGGTAGCTTCCACTACCACCAGAACAATATGCTCCAAGATAACTCTGTAACCAAGGATATACGTCAAAAATATTATTTACAGTTCCTGTACTTTGTGACTTTTCATTATATTTAACTTCTAAATCACCAATCTTTACTTCAGAAGGAACACCTGCTGTACCTGTATTACCAGTAATAGCATCAGTATCATTTGCTAATGCTCTAGCTAATTCATATTGTGCATATTTAATATTATTTGGAATTACTGTACAAGAAAGTTCAACATCATCTACTTCATAATTATTTCTAGGAAATTTTAATGCCTGACCTTGATCACACCTATCTCCATAAAAAACTAAACTATCAATCCATCGTGTAGCTGCAATTAATGCTCTATTCTTTTTATCGTCTTGTTTATTATCCCATTGCGTAGAACTTGGAACAGTTTCAAAATATGCGTTTGCTTCGGCTAATGTAACATAGCTATTAGCATTTGCTCCTGATATTGTTGCGTCTATAGTAGCTGCCACGATCCAAAAAGTAATTTAGTTTTATTGTAGCGTAAAGAAAAAACCCCACCAATATTTGATGAGGTTTCTTCATTGGTATGACCACCAAATTAATCTTACGATTAATAAGTTGATGTATCAAGAGGTGAGTTAACTGTTAACTGAACTAATGGGATCAAGTCAGCATCGTATGTAAGTGCCCACTTGTTAGCTGTTGCTAAGTTCGCATTAGTTGGGTTGTCATCAGCAACATTCCACTTAGTACCCATAACGTGATAAGCACTGTGATAGTCAACAGACATAACATCTTGCTTAGAAAGTATATTTCTTTCAGCTTCGATTCTTAGTGCTTGCTGATTACCTTCAAGAATTGTTCCTGCTGTTGTTAAATAGCAGAAGAACTCAATCTGATGACCACTTGAACTAGATGGTGCAACTGTGTTAACAGCAGAGTCAACAACAACTTTACATCCAGCAAATTCGCCAACAGCTTTTGCTCCAACACCAACTCCACCGCCACCCCATTGAAGGGCAGTTCCAGTTGATA
>Ga0163109_10001286_pt1 | contig 19924 bp, 14 predicted proteins | sample CRUFie1St13metaG_FD_108704 | JGI IMG/M metagenome (GOLD analysis project Ga0163109, IMG submission 108704) | Marine microbial communities from the Costa Rica Dome - CRUD Field 142mm St13 metaG | ecosystem: Environmental > Aquatic > Marine > Oceanic > Photic zone | place: Costa Rica: the Eastern... | reverse complement strand
TCTTTGCCGCCGGGCTCTACCGGCAAAGTTATCCATTATCAAGCTCCCTAATAATGTGTTCTGTTAAACAAGTCAGTTTGCCTGATGCCTTGGAACCATTGACGGTAACTCAGCGCGCCCATTTCTGAGGCGAGAACAGGTTCTAACGAACTGTTTCAGTGCAAAAACAGGTGTAGCGGCATTGGCGCAATAAGATCGGATTCTAGCGGAACAAAAAAACACCATTTTTTCAGTGCGGCTATTTAGAGTCGAAGAAGATGTACTTCTGCGGCTGCAAGAAAACATAAAACATGCCGCTGTGTGACGGTTCTCATAACCGATGGCCCGGTGCGGCATTCGCGTTCTTCTCTTTCAGCGTTCGTTCGTCGGCTCGTCGGTATAAACCTTGCGAATACAATGCTGACATTATAGTAGTTCATCGCCTTTTTCAGGCACGTTGCAGTTCTTGTCATCACAGGAGAAGTTATGTCGGATGCAGTCAGCCCTCAAAGCGCGCTTTACGCAGTTGAATGTGAGGCAGGTAAAACTTACTTCTGGTGCGCCTGCGCTAAGTGCCAATCAACCTTTCTGCGATGGATCACATAAGGGGACCGAGTTCTCGCCAGTCGCTTTCAAAGCAGAAGAGTCGAAGAAGACGTACTTCTGCGGCTGCAAGAAAACAGAAAATATGCCGCTGTGTGACGGTTCTCATAACCGATAGCCCGGTGCGGCATTCACGTTCCTCTCTTTCAGCGTTCGTTCGCCGGCTCATCGGTATAAACCTTGCAGGTAATTGTCTAGAGACGATGACATTTGGCCAAAGCCGGAGACGTCTTTGAGTGTGAACAGCATTCGGTTTGGCCAGACCGTCATCAGGTTCTGATGACTGTATTGGAGTGAATGCTATGTCGAATTGGTCTGCTTACCCGATTACCCGAATTTTGATCTCTGGTTGTTGTTTTTCAGCCCCCATGGGTTGCACCCGGGAGTTGGGCCCAGATGACACTGTGGCTATGCAGTTGCAAAAGGCCGAATCTATGATTGATGCTTTCTATTCATTTGAGCCAGAACGGCTGCGTCCTATTCTAAACACGGCAGGGGACGCGCAGGCCAAACTGCTGGACTATCAGGGGTGGGCAGAAGGCGGCAATTACCTAGTAATGGAGCGAGCCCCTTGCTTGCCTGTGGCGAGCGATAAGATCGATTGTGCCATTACAGTACAGGACGACCCGGTACTTGCTCTCGAGACGGGGTTTAATGTGACGGACACCTTCCATCTATCATTTGACGGCGAAAATATCGTTGATGTGACGACGAGTTCCAACGATCAGCCAATCTACTATGAAGCCCGGCGATGGGTTGAGGAAAACATGCCGGAAGTCATGGTCGGACCTTGCCGCCGCGAAAACGGGCTGCGGCTGACGCCGAGTGATTGTGCGCGCGCCATGACTGAGGGATACGCCAGATTTCTAGAGGCGAAGAAGTCTGAGGAAGCCAGATCCGGCAGTGCCCTGCTGGTGCCTGATGACTTTGAAGTGCCGGTTCTGGTGGAGACGAATTCCTTCAAGCTGGTACCGCTCGGACCGGAAGTCGTTGACCAGGACTATGACGCTTACATGTCTTCGATAGCGCATTTGCAGGCCACATTTACCCGGAGCACTGATTGGCCTCGAGAAGATATTAGTCGCGAAGCTGCTATGGAGGATATGCTGACCGAGCAGGCGCGTTTTAATGAGCGTCGCTCGTTTGCCTACGCGGTTCTAACGCCAGACGGCACCCGCGAGCGAGGTTGCCTCTATATCCGTCCCGCCAGCAAGCCGGGGTTTGACGCGGAAGTAGTGTTGTGGGTTACCCAAGCTGAATATGCCGCCGGGTTTGATCCTGAACTATATGCTTGGACTCAAAGCTGGATATCGACTTCATGGCCGTTGGCAAAAGTTGCCTACCCCGGTCGATCGGTGGCGTGGAACGAATGGGATATTTGATATATGTTACTAACCTGATGTCAGCTAAGCTGAGGTTGCGACTAGTTCGTTCGCGTAGCTTAGGATCGTGCTCGTTGTTCATAAACTCTTGAGTCTGTCGTCAGAATAAAATGCCAGAGCGAGTTGGTCTTTGATCGAAAGCGGAACGCACTTTCCCGCGCCTATTTGACCTTCCGACGCATCCGCACAATATGTACCAAACACTCGATCCCAAAGAATCAGGTTACACCCATAATTCGAATCGGACTGCCGGCGTTCGTACGCATGATGGACGTGATGTTGCTGCGCTGTAGCGAAAACCCAGTCATAAACCGGTAGTGACTTCAAAGGCAGGTTGGCGTGGTTCAGCGTTCCGGTCCAGATGCGAAAGGAGCCAACTACCGCTAATACACCATCTCCCGCGCCAAGTAGCGCGAGCGCGATTGGAGTTCCAAGCATCAAAGTTATGTACTCAAGCGGATGGGTTCGGTCACCTCGCATGCAACCCATCTTTGTAATGTGATGATGTGTAGCATGCATCCTCCACCAGAAGAGCGTCTCGTGTTGAATCCGATGAAGCCAGTAGTAAACGAAAGAGGACATCAGCATGATTACGAACGCGCTGCCCAAGAGGCCTGCCACGGATGTGGGCTCGAGAGAAAGGCCCAACGGGGATAGATCGCGAACCGCCTTGAAGCCATCAGAGATTGGAGTTTGATAAAAGTCGCTGTACAGAGGAATGAAAAGCAGGCCAGCGGCAGCGAGCCAGCCAGCATCCTCGATCATCTCTTTAGGCTCAAGTAGCCAGTCTGTCCGCTTTGTCCAGATCCGTTCGGCGACGATAATCAACGGGATTGGAAGGACTATCATGATCGCAGCGAACAGTTCGCGGTGCGGCCAGTCACTGGCAACCATGGCGGCAACCAACACAGTCGTGCCAAGAACCAGCAAGGGTTGCGGCAGTGACCACAGCCACTCCCGCATAGTCCACACGGCTTGCTTGGGTGCAGGAGCCAGCACCAGTTCTTCCGGAATGTTGTGAATTAATTCGCTCATAACAAATTTCTCCGAGGAGTAACGTCTAGTCAGTGAGTCTAAAAAGGATGCAAGAAAGCCGCCAAGTTGCCACAGGACTGTGTTCACCAATGCGGTGCACCGAGTGATTCACTGTTTCTTCCTTTCGGCAATTTTTTTCTATAAAAGTCAGACGCTTACGGGCACGCTCTTTAAGCCTGACGCAGAACAGGCGTATCGATCAAAAAGCGCACCAAAATAAAACATTTTTGAGGAGACTGAAGGCACCTTTATGTGCCCTTTGAGCCCTAAAACTGTGCAATGGAGGGAAAAAGGCTGCTCTGGCATGACGGTTGCATGATTCAGCCGCAAAACCATTTGTGAGAGTCCGTCATGTTTATAAGCTTCTACAAATCGCAAGTACTTCGGTTTTGCCTGGCCTTGTTTAGCGCGACTTTGACCGCGACAGCATTTGCCAGGCCTTTGGTTATCGGCTACAGCGACTGGCCCGGCTGGGTGGCCTGGGAAGTTGCTGTTGAAAAACAGTGGTTTGCTGAGGCCGGTCTTGAGGTGGAGTTTGAATGGTTTGATTACGCTGCCTCGATGGAGGCCTTTGCCGCCGGGCAGCTCGACGCGGTTACCATGACTAACGGCGACACACTGGTGACGGGCTCTACCGGCGCTCAGGCTGTCATGATTCTGGTGGGCGACTACTCCAACGGTAATGACATGGTCGTGGCTGCCCCGGGTGTTCAGTCCGTCAGCGACCTGAAGGGCAGGCGAGTCGGCGTCGAGATCGGTTTTGTCGGTCACCTGTTGCTGCTTGATGCACTAGAAAGCGTGGGTCTCACGGAGGCCGATGTTGATCTGGTCAACATCCCCACCAATGAGGCACCGCAGGTACTCGCGTCCGGTGATGTCGATGCCATTGTGGCGTGGCAACCAAACTCTGGGCAGAGTCTCAACAGGGTGCCCGGATCCACCGCAGTATATACGTCCGGTGACCAGCCGGGGCTAATCTACGATGTACTGGCGGTCTCACCAAGGAGTCTTTACGACAACCGGGAAGACTGGCTCAAGGTGGTCAAAATCTGGTATCGAGTGGTGGATTACATTCTTGATCCGGCTACCTCGGCAGATGCCATCTCCATCATGGCGGCACGGGTAGGACTCACTTCTGACGAATACGCACCGCTTCTTGCGGGCACCAAGTTGCTCACGTTGGAAGAAGCCAAAGTATATTTTCAGCATACCGATGGGTTCGACTCCTTGCTTGGTTCTTCCCGGATCTCTGATGAATTCAATCGTAAATATGACGTCTATCGCGAGCCTCAGAATCTCGATGTCTATATAGACGCGAGCTTTACTCTGGGTCTGTAGGCTCGGTTTCCGATACGCATTATGAGTACTTCTGCCTGGTTGGCTCCCCGGATAGCGCTGTCACCCGAACGAGAGAGAGCGCTGACTGCTCTGTCGTTTCTCTTCCCCCTTTTGCTGTGGGCAACGGTGAGCTACACACCATTCATCTGGCATCCCAACATAGAAATCACGGAGCCGGGCTCGGTCAGTTATTTTCAGCAGGGAATGCAGATCGAGCGCGCTGCCTTCTACGAAGAACTTGAGCGCCAGCGAGCCGCTGGGGGAAGTCTCCCTGACGGTGAGCGCGCGAATCCGGTTTACTTGCCGGCACCACACGAAGTGGCGATTGCGTTTTATACCTCTTTCACTACGGAGCCACAGCGGCGCAGTGAGCAGTGGCTCCATCAGAGTCTCTGGCACAGCATCCAGATCATCTTCTGGGGCTTCATGTTGTCGTCTGTTGTTGGCGTCCCGCTGGGCATTTTGTGCGGTACATTCGCAGCCGTATCGAGAATCCAAGAGCCGTTTGTTGAGTTCTTCCGGTATCTGCCCGCGCCGGCTTTCGGCGCTCTGGCGGTCGCTATTCTCGGTATTTATGATGGTCCTAAGATCGCCATCATCTTTATAGGAACTTTTTTCCAGCAGGTTCTGGTTGTCGCCAATACAACCAGACAGCTCGACATATCACTGCTGGAAGCGGCGCTTACCCTTGGCGCAAACCGCAGGCAGCTTTTGTTTAAGGTTGTCATACCCGGCATCCTGCCACAGCTGTATCGTGATCAGCGGATCCTTTTGGGCTGGGCTTGGACCTATCTCATTGTTGCTGAACTCATCGGCACCAGTTCGGGTATCACCTGGTTCATTACACAACAGGCACGGTATCAGAATTTCGACAATGTGTTCGCTGCGATAATCATGATAGGCGTTATCGGGTTGTTGTCTGACGTCGTGCTGGCGAGACTGGGCAAGAGGCTCTTTCCCTGGGAACGAGCGAGCAACAAAGCTTGAGGCAAGTGTGAGCAAATGAACATTGCCAACCTGAAATTGCCTAGCTATCTCGCTCAGAGTGAGACAGTCAAGGCCCGTTTTGACGACTTGAAGCGACGCGACGTGATCCTTGAAGTCTCCGAACTCGGCAAAACCTTTGAATCTGTAAACGGTCCGGTGGCAGCGCTGGAGGGCGTGAACTTCCGTGTTCATCGACGCGAGTTCGTGACGGTCATCGGGCCCTCCGGCTGCGGCAAGTCTACTCTGATCAGGATTCTGGCCGGGTTGGAATCGGCTTCCACTGGGGAGGTGCTTTTGGCAGGTAACCCCGTCGATGGCCCGGGACCAGACCGTGGCATGGTATTCCAGGGATACACGCTGTTCCCTTGGCTTACCGTTAAGAAAAATGTCATGTTCGGATTGCGCAATCAGGGACTCGGCGATGCTGAGGCCAATCGTGAAGCGCTAGAATGGATTCAGCTTGTTGGTCTGGAAAAATTTGCCGACGTCTACCCGGACGAATTGTCTGGGGGTATGAAGCAAAGAGTTGCGATTGCCAGAGCACTCGCGGCGAAGCCACGCATTTTGCTAATGGATGAGCCTTTCGGGGCTCTGGACGCACAAACGCGGTCAAAAATGCAGTCCTATCTGCTTGAGATCTGGCGGCATATTGATATCACCGTTCTGTTTATCACGCATGATCTAGATGAGGCAATTTATCTGGCAGATCGCATTCTGGTCCTCGATGCCAATCCAGGTCAGGTCAATGAGGTGATAGAAGTTGCTGTTCCCAGACCGCGCACTCCCGCGCAGTTTTTACAGCCGGAGTTTTTGTCTGCGCGTCAGCGTCTTGATGAACTGATCCACCCGCCCTCGGTGGCAGAGGAGGCGGTCGCTCTGGATCTCTCACGCTTAGTCAGGGAAGGGGAGCAGACCGACGCACAGGATTGAATCAGACTTTGGGCTATAGGGTCTTCCTGTGCAAAGAATCAGAATAGCTGACTAGGGTTCCGGCGCCAAATGACGCGCGACTGGTCCGAGAGTCAGCGACCTCGATCGACGCGACCGAAAAGATTGCGTTTGCAGGTTACACGGCGGGACAAAAGCCCGGGAGACGGCGTGCTCACTGATGCTTCATCTGAGCATTGATGATCACTATAAATAGTGTGATAGCGAGGTGTATGTGATGGCAGAAATTTTCCCTGACCAAGAGATGATGTATGAGGACCGTATTGATGGTGGCTCTCACTGGTCTCTAATAATGCGACGTGGCACTGTGTTGAGAGTGTCTGATATTGAGGGGGGCGGCAACGTTGGCATGTTGCTCTATAACCCGCAGGACAAACTCGAGCGCTACAACGCGCCGGATACTCTCAAATGTCAACACACCTTTAAGCTCACTCGGGGTCACTGCTTGTACTCCGATATGGGTCGGATCTTCTGCTCGATTATTGAGGATTCGCTAGGGTGGCATGACACCGTGGGTGGCAATCTCAGCGACAGAGGCCTGAGAGAGAAATATACGGTCAGATACTATCAGGAAGCCCGGAATGACTGGACGCGCAGCGGTGAGCATTGTTTTGCAGTCGAGTTGGCAAAATATGGGTTGGGAGAAAGGGATCTCGCGGCAAATCTCAATCTTTTCAGCAAGGTGGTGACAGACGAAGACGGAAATATGCAGTATGTGCCGGGCCACAGCTCTGCTAGATCCACTGTAGATTTACGATTCGAAATGGACACGCTGGTGGTCTTGCACACCTGCCCCCACCCTATGAATCCAGATGACCAGTATCCGCGCAAACCCATTGCCTATCAGATTCGCAAAGCGGCCCCGGTTGCAGACGACGACTTCTGCATGAATTTCAGGCCGGAAAATCGCAGGGGTTTTCAGAACAATGCGGTTTACCATCTCTCAGGAGGCTACCAATGATCGTGACTAGTCAGTTGGCCGCGAAGAGCGCCAGTTACCGAGTCGTGGTTCCGGCCGGGGATTTCTGGATTGAATCGCTGAAGACAGGGCAGACTCTGAGAATCCTCGATTTGGAAGGAAACCAAGCCGCGGACACCTTGTTCTACAGTTTAGCGGATCCCCATGAGCGTTATTCGGCGATGGACACCATCCGTGAGCAGGGAAACATCTATCTAACCGCGGGCAGTACACTCTTGTCTAACCGAGGAAATCCGCTGCTCGATATCGTAGCGGATACCTGTGGGCGTCACGACACTCTTGGTGGGGCCTGCGCGGCAGAGTCGAATACGGTTCGCTACGCGCTGGAAAAAAAGTGCATGCATGCCTGCCGTGACAGCTGGATGCTGGCAGTCAGCCGCCGCGAGGAATTTGGTCTAGAAAAGCGGGACATTACGCACAATATCAATTTTTTTATGAACGTGCCGGTGACGCCCGAAGGTGGATTAACTTTTGAGGATGGTATCTCTGACGCCGGTAAGTACGTCGAGCTGATCGCGCGCATGGATGTCCTCGTACTCATCAGCAATTGTCCGCAATTAAACAATCCCTGCAATGCGTACAACCCGACTCCTATTGAAATTTTGATCTGGGACGCATGAGGCACAATGACGCCAGCTTTTCACAAAATTAGCAAAGTACTTATAGCGAACCGTGGCGCCATCGCGGTTCGCATCATCCGCACTTTAAAAAAACTGGGGATCCGTTCTGTGGCTGTGTACGCTGAAGCGGACCGCGAATCTCTGCATGTACGCGAGGCTGACGAGGCATACACCCTTGGTGTCGGCACTACTCGTGAGACCTATCTGAATCAGGATAAGCTCTTCGCAATTGCGCTGCAATCCGCCGCTGATGCTGTGCACCCCGGATATGGGTTCCTTAGCGAGAATACTGATTTTGTCTCTGCATGTGCTGCCGAGAACCTCACGTTTCTCGGACCGACAGCGACCCAGATTAAAGCTTTCGGGCTGAAGCACCGCGCCCGAAAGCTTGCGCAGCAGCAGGCAGTGCCGCTGTTACCGGGCACGGGCGTCTTAAGCGGGGTAGAAGAGGCACTTTCTGAGGCAGAAAAAATCGGTTATCCGGTGATTCTCAAAAGTACCGCCGGAGGCGGCGGTATCGGCATGCAGCTTTGCTGGGATTCCGAAGAACTGGCCAAGGCGTATGAGTCAGTGGCGCAACTTAGCGCAAATAATTTCGCCAATGCAGATTTGTTTTTGGAGAAGTTCGTAGAAAATGCCAGGCACATCGAAGTTCAGGTGTTCGGTGATGGCGAGGGAAATACGGTTACGTTGGGTGAGCGGGACTGCTCTGCACAGCGTCGCAATCAGAAAGTCATAGAAGAGACGCCGGCGCCGAATCTGCCTGACGCGGTTCGCCGGGAGCTGGGTGAGGTGGCTTCTCGACTGCTGAAGTCGGTGAGCTATCGGAGCGCAGGAACAGTTGAGTTTATCCTCGATGCGGACACTCAGCACTTTTACTTTCTTGAGGTAAATACGCGACTGCAGGTAGAGCACGGCGTGACAGAAGAAATTTATGGGGTCGATCTCGTAGAGTGGATGGTGCGCTTAGCCGAGGGCACAATGCCAAACCTTGCTACCGTGGCCGATGCCTTATGCCCGTCCGGTCACGCAGTGCAGGCTCGCATATATGCCGAAGATCCTTATAAAGAGTTTCAACCCTGCGCTGGTTTGCTTTCAAAAGTGTCGTTTCCGCCAGCCGGCGAGATAATTGATGTTCCTTCGATTGGCTCACGCCTGCGAGTCGATCACTGGATAGATTCCGGCCTTGAGGTCAGCCCTTACTACGATCCCATGCTCGCAAAGATGATTGTCTATGCCGGCAGCAGAGAAGAGGCGCTGGCCAGCTTGCGGCACAACCTTGCGGAAACCACGATTTACGGCATTGAGACTAATCTTGACTATCTGCAGGCCCTGCTGGCTGCAGAGCCGGTGACAGAGGGACGCTATTTCACCAACACCCTTGCCCATTTTCACTTTGAAAAGTTTGCACTTGAGATCCTGACCCCAGGCACGATGACGACCGTGCAGGATTTTCCGGGGCGGTGTGGGTATTGGGACGTTGGTGTGCCCCCGTCCGGCCCATTCGACAGTCGCAGTTTTCGACTGGGCAACCAGTTGCTTGGTAATCCCGCAGATGCGGCAGGTCTGGAAATGACGCTGAGCGGCCCGAACCTGCGTTTTCTCTCAGACACAAGGATTGTCCTGACGGGTGCACACATGTGCGCTGAGTTAGATGGAGAAGAAGTCCCTTTCTGGTCAGTGTTAAAAATTAAGGCAGGTCAACAGCTGTCTATCGGGAAAATCAGCTCCAGTGGTTCAAGGGCATATCTGTTGATTCAGGGGGGAATTCAATGCCCTACCTATCTGCAGTCAAGATCAACCTTTACCCTCGGACAGTTTGGCGGGCATGCGGGCAGGGCACTGCGCAGTGGAGACGTGTTGCATGTTCAGCCCTACAAGCCGACGGGCGATTTGCCAATGACTGTGGTCCCGGGAGCTTTATTGCCGAAGATCACAAACCACTGGTCGCTTCGGGTAATACCGGGTCCCCATGCAGCACCGGAGTTTTTCACCGAGAGTTATATTCAGGAATTCTACGACCGAGATTGGAGAGTTCATTTCAACTCAAGCCGCACGGGAGTCAGATTGATTGGTCCAAAACCTGAATGGGCTCGCAGCGATGGCGGGGAAGCCGGGATGCATCCCTCCAACATTCACGACAACGCATATGCGTTCGGCACCGTAGACTTTACTGGTGATATGCCGGTCATTCTCGGCCCCGATGGCCCTTCTCTGGGCGGATTTGTCTGTCCGGCAACCGTCATCAGCGCTGATTTATGGAAAATTGGTCAGCTGGCAGCAGGGGACACCATTAGGTTCATCGCTGTTACTACTGAATCTGCCGTCTCCGAACTCATGCTCGGTCATGAAGAGGCAAATAATTTGCGCGCTTTGTCGGGCGGGGCGGTTACGGTTGCTGATTACACTCCGAGGCTTGAATCCGTTCACCTTGACGGACTTGAGGTCAAACTCAGATGCAGCGGTGACAGTTGGGTGCTGGTTGAATTCGGAGAGATGGTTCTGGATATCGAATTACGTTTCTTAGCGCACCGCCTGATGTTATCCCTCGACGAGCAAAACATAGCAGGCGTGCTGGAGCTGACGCCCGGCATTCGGAGTCTGCAGGTGCATTTCGATCCGCTACGAATCGCGCAGGGCAGTCTTTTCGAACATCTCAAGAGGCTTATTCAACAGCTGACAGATCATAAAAAGACCAAAGTGCCATCGCGAATCATCCGCTTGCCTCTATCGTGGGACAATTCACAGTGCAAACTTGCGATTGAAAAGTATGATCAGGTTGTGCGCAAAAACGCGCCATGGTTTCCGTCCAATATTGAGTTTATCCGTCGAATTAACGGCCTTCAGTCAATTGAAGAGGTTAAGCGGGTTGTGTTCGAGGCGAGCTATCTGGTTATGGGACTGGGTGATGTTTACCTCGGGGCGCCTGTTGCCACTCCCGTCGATCCGAGGCATCGACTGGTGACGACAAAATATAATCCGGCACGAACCTGGACCGCCGAAAATTCTGTAGGCATCGGCGGTTCCTATCTTTGTATTTATGGGATGGAGGGTCCAGGTGGGTATCAGTTTGTGGGGCGTACCCTGCAAATGTGGAACCGTTACCGTCAGACGGCTGAATTCCCCCAGCCATGGCTATTGAGATTTTTTGATCAGATTCAGTTTTATGAAGTGGACGAAGCAGAACTGGCACAGATCAGGGAAGATTTTCCCTTGGGCCACTTTCCCATAGACATTGAGGAAACAGAATTCAGCCTAGTTGATTATCAGGCGTTCCTTCAGAAACACAGTGCGTCGATCGCACGGTTTAAGCGGACCCAGCAGTCGGCATTCGACGCCGAATTGGACAGCTGGAAAATGACGGGCCAGTTTCATTTCGAAGAGCAGGTGCCCGAACCGGACCCTGAGCCGGAAGCGGTGCCCGAAGGTATCGAGGCGGTTGAAAGTCCCGTTGCTGGCAGCCTCTGGAAATGGACCGTTGAAGAGGGTGACGAGGTTGATGAGGGTGAGGCTCTGCTGATACTGGAATCCATGAAAATGGAAATCGAAGTTGCCGCTCCCTGCGCCGGCAGAGTTCACAAAGTGCTGAAGCCAGTAGGTACATCGGTTCAGGCCGGCATGCCACTTGTTTTTATCGAGGCGGAGTGATGATTCCTGAGGGGTTTGTCCCTGATATCGACGCGGTTCGGCAGGGTTATGCGGGCGGCCAGTTCACGCCCCGAGAGCTGATGCGGCATTTGACAAGGAGGGCAGCTCAGTTCGACGCCCACAACATCTGGATTCATCAGCTTACGGCGCCAGAACTTGAGCCTTATCTGCAGCGCCTCGAGTCAGGGGATCGTAAAAAGCTCCCGCTTTATGGTGTCCCATTCGCCATCAAGGATAACATCGACCTTGAAGGTGTGCCGACTACCGCAGCCTGTCAAGAGTTCACCTACAGACCGGACCATTCAGCTTATGTTGTGCAGTTGCTGGTTGATGCGGGCGCCATTCCGCTCGGTAAAACCAACATGGATCAGTTTGCAACCGGGTTGGTAGGAACTCGCTCTCCAGAGCCTTGGGGACCTTGCAGGAATGCATTCGATCCAGAAACGATCTCCGGCGGTTCAAGCGCGGGCTCAGCAGTTGCGGTAGCGCTAGGGTTGGTGAGTTTCTCACTTGGCACCGACACTGCCGGCTCGGGTCGTGTGCCGGCGATGCTAAACAATATATGCGGCCTGAAGCCTTCCAGAGGATTGCTGAGTATGTCCGGTGTGGTGCCTGCATGCCGCACTCTGGATTGCCCCAGCGTGTTTGCGCTGTGCGTTTCTGATGCACAGCTTGTGTTCTCTATACTGGCAAAATTTGACGACGGTGATGCGTATGCCAGAGCGAATCCGGGGAGCAACGGCCACAGCTTTTTTGGCAATACCTCGGACAAAGTCAGGGTAGGCGTCCCCCGTTCTGACCAGCTTGAATTTTTTGGGGAAGAGTCGGCACGTCAGCTTTTCGATCAGGCGGTCAGTAACTGGCAATCGCTGAGTGCCGAGCTTGTAGAAGTGGATGTTGACCCACTGCTGCGAGCGGCGAAACTTCTCTATGAGGGCCCCTGGGTAGCGGAGAGGCACTGTGCACTGGAAACGATTCTAGAACAGCGGCCGGACGCGGTTCATGAAGTCGTCAGGAAGATTGTGGAGAGCGCGAAAAATAAGGATGCCATCGCCGCATTCAAGGCGGAGTACGAGCTACAGAAATACCGAGCCTATGCACGAGGCTTGTTTGAGAAAATAGATTTTTTGGTCAGCCCGACGGCACCTCGGAGCTATCTTATTCGTGAGCTACTCGAAGATCCGATTACACTGAACTCGAACATGGGCTTTTACACGAACTACATGAATTTGCTTGATCTGTGTGGTGTTGCTGTGCCGGCTGGATTGATGACCAACGGGATTCCGTTTGGAGTGACACTTACTGCGCCTTGCTTTCGTGAAGTTAGCTTGCTGAATCAGGCGCTGCGGTGGGAGCGCCAGCAGCGGCTACCTATGGGAGCATCGGATAAGATTTATCAGGGTGACCCAAATCTGCCTGTTGTCACTACCAGCAATCAGATTGAGGTGGCGGTATGCGGCGCGCATTTAAGCGGAATGCCGCTCAACTGGCAGCTCGTGGAGCGCGGAGCGACACTCATAGCGGAAACTGAAACCAGCGAAAACTACCGTCTTTATGCCTTGGCGGGCGGGCCGGTAAAACGGCCCGGCCTGATGCGCCAAGATAGTGCCGGCTTCCGAATTAAAGTGGAGGTGTGGTCGATGCCACAATCGGAATTCGGTGGGTTTGTTTCGGCGATCCCGCACCCGCTGGGCATCGGTAAGCTGCAGTTAATCAGTGGTGAGTGGGTAAGCGGCTTCATTTGTGAAGAAGCAGGCTTAGCGGGGGCTGAAGATATTTCAGAGCTTGGATCTTGGCGAAGCTATATCGCGAGCTTGTCAAGCTGACAGCTAGTTTTGTAGATTTTGCTCAGCCCGGCCGGGACCCGACACTCTACCGTGTGTTTGGGGTAGTAAACGCCTCAGGAATGTATACCGGAAAGCCCCAGTCACGTGCGCCACGGCCGACTCCATTCATTAATATCAAATCGTCAAGTATCCGGATGTCGGTCTCGCCGTTGATGAGGTTGACCGCCTGAAGAGCAGTCTCGAGTAGCTGTGGCTCAAGCTGCAGGGAATGCTCTGAAGGTCGGTAATTCGATCGAAGCCGGTGATCTAGTCCGGGCCGATTAGTCATTTCAATACGGCCACCAAATACGTAAGAAACTGGCTCCTCATACGTTAACTGAACAAGCGAGTTTAGAGAGTTACGATACGCTGGGAAGTCTCTTATCACCAACCGCCCGGGGTAGAAGGCGTTTCCGGTGAGAAGCAAGTCGCTCCAAGGATCGTATAGCGTTATAGATGAGGCATCCAGGCCGGGGGTCGGAATTACGGATAGAACCCGGCCGCCCAAGTCTAGCTGCTGCTGTGTGACCAAGCTTGCGCGCTCTGCAGAACCGGGCGCGATTACCGTTGTGTTGGGCTTATTAGCAAACTGAGCAAGCGCGGCGGTTTGTGACTGATCAGAGCCCAGCGGCATCACGAGCAACTCAGGCATTTCCACATTTTGGGCGTTCGCCCATCGTCGCAATACTTTGTCTACTGTTTCGCGCAACGGGAAAAATCCTTCTTCCTCGGTTGCTCCAGTGTCCAAAAGAACAGCACGTTCATTTCCCATCAACAGGTACATGAATGGGGCTTCCCAGTGAATTGCGGGATTTTGTCGAAGTATGTAAGTGTGCTCATTGTAGCGATGCACCTGAATCCGGACATCGGTATTTGCCTTTGCGGATACGCTCCCATGAATCCATGTAAACCGAAGATTGCCCGGTGCTGGAGACTCGCGAACGAAGTCTTCCTGCGCCAGCAACCCGGGTGTTGTAGTCACAATCACGAAAAATAGATAAAGATTTCTTACGCTCATTGTTAAGGGTCCGTTGTGGTGTACCAAGGAATCTGGTTGTAGATTAGGAAGTCGTCGTAGATATAAATTCCCGGGCTGCCGATGTCATTCGTCGCCCCCACTGCGATATCAAGCATATCAAGCGTCATCTGCATCGGAGGCTCATTGGGTTGCCATGTCGTACCTATCGGGTAATCGACACCAGGTTGCCGAGTCATTTCAATATGGTTGTTAACAAGGTGAGCAACTGGATACCTATCAGCAATGCTTCTTAATTTTCGAATACTCGTAACCCAGGCATCCCAGTCTTCTAGATACAACCTACCGCGATAGAACATGTCGCCAGTGTATAAAAGGTCGGTCCAGCCATCATAGATCGCCAATTCCGATCCCTGATGCCCAGGTGTGCCAGTGACAACCAACTCGCGTCCCCCGAGGTCATACGTGACGATCTGCTGCGGATAATTCTCAATTTGCCAGAAAGCCATCATTTCTTCGTGGGTTAGGCCCACCATCACGGTGTTTGGACGGTCAACAAATTGGTTCCAAGCAGCGTAATGGTCTCCATGAAGATGGCTGTTCGCAACGATCAGTTCAGTGTTTGCTTGGTTATGTTGTTCCTCCCAGCCTCGGATGATCTGGTCTACCGCTTCCCGCAGCGGGAATAGCGCAGGTGATGAAGTCGAACCTTGATCAATCAGCATAGCCACACCGTTGCCAAAAAACAGATACATGAAGGCGCCTTCGTAATTGATGGCCTTATTTTCTCTGAGAATATACGTGTGTTCGTTGTAGGCATGCACCTGTATGGCGGGGTCGGTGTTATCCATGGCGGACTTAGAGCCATGAATCCAGTTACTGGGAAACTCACCTGATGCTCTGCCGGCCAAGGGAAATGAAAGCGGAGGGCTATTACGGGCTGAGACCGCGACATCGAAAATTGCTACGCTGCAAACGACAAACAGAATTCCGACAGCGTTTTTGACGTGTCTCGCTTTACCAAAGTTATATTTCATATGAATGCTATCCGATTTATCAACCAATACGTGCCGATACCGGCGATAGAAATTGTTGCAGGCCGCGCCACCCGCTCAGTGTATTGAGACCAACTCCGCATCCACCCCACGGCAACGAATGCCATCATCAAAACGGTCAGTTGGCCTATTTCGACGCCAATATTGAATAAAAGAAGCGACGACAGGAAATTCTCTCTTGGAAGATCTAGTCCGCTCAAAACTGAGGCAAAGCCGAGACCATGAAGCAACCCAAATAACGTCAACATCATCAATCTCCACCGAGCCAGGCTGTCGCTGTATAAATTGTCCAAGGCAATGCAGATTATCGAAGCCGCAATCAAGGGCTCTACTATCGCGCCCGGAGCGGACACTAGGCCGAAAGTAGCCAATCCTAAGGTTAAGGAATGTGCGAGGGTGAAGCAGCTCACCTGCAATATTAGGGTTTTGACTCCAGTGGAGAGAAAGAATAATCCCAGCACAAACACTATGTGATCGAGTCCTTTAGGAATGATGTGCTGGAATCCTAATGCGATCCATTTCAGCCCCGGCACGAGCTTTTTGATTGCCAAAACCGCTTTCGCACTAAATACCTCCTCAGGTGTTTCCCGATAATCACCGAATGCAATTGGTCGGCTACTGCGCTCGCTCTCAGTGAGTAATCGAGAAATTGGCAATGGTGAGGAGGCGTGATCCACTCGCAGCAAAGCAGGCCAAGGCACCTCCAGTTGCTCGCCGATCCGGATTTCAACAGAACATTCCGGTGGCACTGTTGATTTCAAGTCAAAAATCAACTGAGCCATCTGCGGAGAAAACGGGTTCTTTATTGCCTCCAGAGAAGATGCTTCAAGGATCCATGATTGCAATTCAAAATCAACCGATCTGTCATCCACCACCACCTGTACGCCCGATTTAAGTTGATCGGCTATTTCTTTGATGATTATGGATTGTTCCTTGATGTCGCTCGTCGATGCATTCCAGTACTCCTCAGCCGTCATGAGGGACTGACCCAAGTCAATTTTTATCTTCAATTTCGTGCTGGTCGGGTGAATCGAATCGAGGTGCAGCTCAGTCATATTGAGCAAATGAGCAGACGAGGTTGCGGGCACAAGCAAACTTGCAAGTAGAGCCCACAGTAAGAATTGGCAGCATGCTTTACGGGTCACGCCGCGATAAACGTTGCTGGGGGGCAGTTTCAGTTTATCGTGCATTCCGTTGACTGTTTTAATATATGCCTTGCTGAAAACCGTCGACAAAAACTTAGTTCCACTATAATTGCGCTGGTGCATCAGACCAGCAATAAACATGCCATCGGTTCACTGTACCTGATCAGTTGCGACTATTCCCTGCAGGTTTCTTGTTGTCGTGGTGATCGATGCCGATAGCGCTTGATCTCAATTTTGTCTGGAATCAAGCTAACGGGCGGCTTGTGGGATGCCGCCGTTCCAGCCCTATTTGAAGAGTTAAAGTTTGGGTTTCCTACGCCACAGCGTTGTTCTCAAATCTTGCATCAACCAGCGATCATCCTTGGGGCGACCCTGTTCAAAATGCTTACGCGTGGCGCACTAATTCAGTGAATCGCGCTAATTTCGCACCAAGACGGTCCAAACCGCGTAACGCACCTAATCGTTCCAAAACATACCAAGAGCAGAAGCTTTCACGTTGTAGTGGCCACAGATTACTCTGCTCTTGAGCCCAATCCTTCGCAATTTGCTGCGTCCCTCCCTGCTTTTCCCGGGACTGGCACTTTACTTGCATCACGCCCCTCAAGCTATTAACGAATCGTCCCTGCATTTTTCTGGGACACACACTGCGTCGGAGTTTTCCGCCAGCGCTTTCGCTGCGTCGGGTCCGTCGATCATCTCGCTGAATACAGCAAGGGGCATGTAATGAAACAGAAACCACTAGTCATGGCCACACGAGCTACTTGTGCTGCGACTCTACTGGTTGCAGCAGGCGCTGTGGCGCAGGAAGCTGGAATAGAGGAAGTTGTAGTGACCGGGTCGCGTATTGCGCGCGACAGCGCGACGGCGGCCGCTAGTCCTGTAGCAGTATTGGGTGGCGATACGATAAGGACTGCCGGGCAACTGGATATAGGTGAGCTATTGCGGGAATCGCCAGCGCTCAACAACTCCCTGCCTGCGAATTTTTCAGCACTCCAATCCGCCGGCACGACTGACTCTGATGTTGGTCTGGGTCTTTTAAACCTTCGAGGTTTGGGCGCGGTAAGAACTCTTACTCTGGTCAATGGCAGGCGTCATGTGGCGGGAGGACAAGGGTCAGCGGCTGTAGATGTTAACTCGATCCCCTCGGTAATGGTTCAGCGAGTTGAAACATTGACGGGCGGCGCGTCCTCGGTTTACGGAGCTGACGCTGTCTCTGGGGTAGTCAATTTTATTTTGAGGGATGGTGGGGACTTTGACGGTATTGAAGTTACTGCTCAAACAGGAGTTTCTGATCGATGGGATTCTAACGAGCATTATGTTTCGGTGGCTGGTGGATTTGAATTCGACGGTGGCCGGGGTGAGGCTGTTTTCGCTATCGAGGGACAGACTAACGCTGAGATATTGGAGACTGAGCGAGGGTTTGCGGGTCCGTATGTAGGTAACGATATTGTTAACACACCGGCTATCGCTGCACTGAACGGCGTCAACCCACAAGCAACTCGAGCGTTTGTCACGCCAACTACTAACCCTATATCAACAGCGCAAGGTGTTTTTAACATTGCGGACGGGGACTCATTTTTTGGGTCGGTGATTCCAGCGGTCAACGGGGTGAGAGATGGGACAGGCGTGCCCATGATTCCTGGCACTAATATCCCAGTTGCCCAAGTGATCGATACGCCATTCAATGGAATACCGAGGGTGTACAACCCCGGAGTTCCGGCGAATGTCAACCAAGCGTTCGGTATTGGGGACGGATTGCAATCGCTTCGCCAGACCGTTCTTCCACCCCAAGAACGTTACTCGGTCAACTTTAACGGCAGCTATGAGATTTCAGAAGCCCTGAATTTTTTTGTTGAATCCAAGTACGCGTTTTCGAACAACTCTCAAGTGCAGGGCGTTGACTTCAATGATGGCATACCCATTCGGTATGACAATCCTTACATTCCACCGGCGCTTCAACAGCAAATCACTGATCTTACAGCCCTAGGCATTATTCCACCCGACCCAATGGACGGCAGCTTCTGGGGTTTCTCCTCCAGCCGCGACAGCGATGATTTAAACGTCATGCCAGGTGATGACGTCGACCGGAAAACCGTGCGTGTCGTCGCTGGAGTTGAGGGTACCTTGGACATTTTGGATGGCATCGAATACGAATTGTCTTACAACTACGGCTCAACCGATGTTGAGACGAACAACTACAATTTGCGCTTGGAGGATCGCTTTTACTCAGCGCTGGACTCGGTTATAGATCCTGCGACCGGCGATATCGTGTGTCGGTCAAACCTTGATCCATCCGCATTGCCACCGATTGCGCCCGGCACATATCCGGTTCCCGAATATACAACCGGCGCCTTTACCAACAACGGCAAATTCACTCAGTTCGTAAGCTTCACGCCCGGGCCAAACAGCGGTTGCGCTCCCTTTAATCCATTTGGATTTAACTCGACATCAGATGCGAACTCGCAGTTTGTATATGTAGATGCTCTCGACACTTCCAAACTGACACAGCGCGTGCTTTTTGGTTCTTTAGGGGGGTCAACCTCAAGCTTTTTCGAACTTCCAGGAGGTCCTGTTGGATTTGCCGCGGGATTTGAATATCGAGAAGAGGAAAGCGATTTTGTCGTTAACGACTACGAGGGGACATTAAATACCTGGGATGGTTCCAATGGTAACGCCGCAACGGGGCTTGGTGGTGAGTTCGACGTAACAGAGTACTTCGCAGAGCTTAATGCACCCCTGCTAGCGGACATCCCGTTTTTTGAACTGGTCGAGTTGACGGGGGCCTATCGCTACGCCGATTACAGCACAGTTGGTACCAATGATGCTTGGTCAGCAGGCCTGAGATGGTCGCCAGGCTTCGGCTTGACTGTTAGGGGAACAGTTGCTGAAGCTGTGCGCGCGCCTAACATTTCAGAGCTATTTTCGCCCCAGCAACCTCGGTTTTTCCCCTTCCAAGACGATCCTTGCTCTACCCAGAATATAAACATTGGTTCTGCGAACAGAGCCGGTAACTGCGCCGCGCTCGGTGTACCCGCGGGTTATGATGTAAACGACTACATCACAGCTGGTATTCCAGGGGTCACTGGGGGCAACCCACAGCTGGCGCCAGAAGAAGCAGAAACTGTCACTGCGGGAGTAGTTTACGAGCCAGAGTTCGTAGATGGACTTCGGTTCATTGTTGACTACTACTCAACCGAAATAGCGGGGGCAATTGATGCTTTGTCGCCTGTACGAGTTGCCGAGGCCTGCGTAGACCTCCCTTCAGTGGCGAACAACTTTTGCCCATTGATAACGCGGGACCCGAAGGGCTTTATCACGTTTCATCAATCCGGGCAGGTCAATCTTGGAGCGTTTGAAGTTGAGGGCGTGGACTTTGGTATCGACTACGGGTTTGAGCTCGGTT